>Ga0105047_10000069_pt1 | contig 132365 bp, 127 predicted proteins | sample MAT04_FD_78384 | JGI IMG/M metagenome (GOLD analysis project Ga0105047, IMG submission 78384) | Freshwater microbial communities from Lake Fryxell liftoff mats and glacier meltwater in Antarctica - MAT-04 (megahit assembly) | ecosystem: Environmental > Aquatic > Freshwater > Ice > Liftoff...
AAACCGCCGCGGTGGGCGCGCTGACGAGGCGTTGCGCGATGGTGCGCAAGCCATCGCGACACTCACCACCTTTGCGCCGACCGGCGCGCCCCCGCCCCTCGCTGTGACAGCGACGGGTGCACAGCTCGGGCTCGATGAGCCGCGAGAGGGAATTGCCGTGGCTGTTTGACAATTCAATCCAAACCTCGCGACGAGGCACGGCCGTGCACGACACCGTGGCTGTCATCGCCCGGCTCCGACCGGGCGACCCAGTATCCCAGAGCGATCGAATTGTCCGCACTGTGTCTGCATGCGCGCGCTCTGCGATACTGGGTCCCCCGCTTTCGCGGGGATGACGGCTTACTTTGGGGCACGCGCGTTGCGTTATGGCGCCGCACCAGAACCTAACGTGCGGCGACAGCCTCACCGTCGCGCCTTGAAAAACGCCCGCAGCATTGCGGCGGCTTCGCGTTCGCCGACGCCGGAATAGACTTCGGGGGCGTGGTGGCAGGTCGGCTGGCCGAAGAAGCGCACGCCGGATTCCACCGCGCCGCCTTTCGGATCGAACGCGCCGAAATACAGCCGCCGGATCCGCGCGAACGAAATCGCGCCGGCGCACATCGTACACGGCTCCAGCGTGACGTAGAGATCGCAGTCGGGCAGCCGCTCGCTGCCGAGTTTCTGCGCGGCTTCGCGGATCGCCAGCAGTTCGGCGTGGGCGGTCGGATCGCGGTCGGTCAAGGTGCGGTTACCGGCGGTCGCGATCACCTCGCCGCCACTGACGATGACGCAGCCGATCGGCACTTCGCCCGATCGACCGGCGATATCCGCGGCGGCCAGCGCCAGATCCATGAAAGAGGGCGTCGTCATATGGCTCGTATGTTGCGAAAAACTCTGCTAGGAGACCCCATTCAGCAAAAGTGGATGCCGGTTTTGCGTGGACTATGCGCCTTCAACGAGAGCGCACGTCAGCGTCGTGCGAGCCCGTTCCCGACAGCTTGAGCCCCATTCCCGATCCCTGACGGATCCTGCAGAAAGACCAGTCATGCCCCGCGACACCGATAAAAACAACGCCTCCGCGCGGGGCCGCCGCGATCGACCCGGCGGAGGCAAGGCGTCTTCGGGCGGTAAAGGCGGTTTCGGGGGCAAAGGCGGCTTTGGCGGCAAAAGCGCGGGCGGCGGCAAAGGTCGTTCCGGAGCGGCCCGCGGCCCCGAGAAGAAATTCGCCAAGCGCGGCGAGGGGACCTTCGAGGCCCGCGCCGACAAGCCCTTCGCCAAGAAAACCTTCGGCGGCGACGCCAAGCGGCCTTATGTGAAGCGCGACGGTGCAGCCCCGCGCCGCGATTTCGCCGATCGGCCGCGCCGCGACGATGGCGACGCGCCGCGTCCGCGCTTCAACCGCGACGAGCGCCCCGCGCGCAACGGCGGCGATCGCCCGGAGCGCGGCCCGCGCAAGGAGTTCGGCGAAAAGCGCGCATTCGCGCCCCGCGAGGGCGGCGAGAAGCGCCCCTATACGCCGCGCCCGCCGCGCGACGACCGTGGCGGCGATCGGCCGTTCAAACGCGACGATCGCGCCCCGCGCCGCGACCGCGGCGACGACGCCCGCCCGGCAGGACGGTTCGGCGACAAGAAGTTCGGTGACAAGAAATTCGGTGACAAGAAGTTCGGCGAGAAGCGGCCTTTCACGCCCCGCGAGGGTGGCGACAAGCGTCCGTATACGCCCCGCGAGGGCGGTGAGAAACGCCCCTATACGCCGCGTGAAGGCGGCGAGAAGCGGCCTTACGCAGCTCGCGACGGTGGCGAGAAGCGCTCTTACGCGCCCCGCGACGGTGGTGAGAAACGTCCCTATACGCCGCGTGAAGGCGGCGAAAAGCGGCCTTACGCAGCCCGCGAGGGTGGCGAGAAGCGTCCGTATACGCCCCGTGACGGTGGCGAGAAGCGCTCTTACGCGCCCCGTGAGGGCGGCGAAAAGCGGCCCTATACCCCGCGCGGCGAGGGCTTCCGCAAGGATGGCGAGCGGTCGCGGCCCACAGGGGATCGCCCGTTTGGCGCCCGCCCGGCGCGTGACGGCAAGTTCGGCGGCGACAAGAAATTCGGCCGCGGCGCGCCGGATCGCGGCCCGCGCAAGGATTTCGGCAGCCGTCCCGATCGCGGCGGCGACCGCGGCGACGCCAAACCGTGGCAGAAGCGCGAGGGCGACTCCGCCGAGCGCGGGCGCAGCTTCGACAAGCCGCGGTTCGACAAGCCACGCGAGGAACGCGGCGGCGATCGCCCGCGATTCTCGCGCGACGATCGTCCCAAATTCGAGCGCCGCGAGCGCACCGGCGACTGGCACGAGCATCCGCGCAGCGAAGGCCCTTCGTCGGATCGTCCACGCAGCCGGGACAATGGCGAGCGCGGCTTCGACCGGCCGCGCCGTGAAAACGAGGACGAGAGCAAGATCTTCGCCAAGCGCCCCGCCTTTGGCGGCCGCGGCGCCTATCGCGAGCGTCCCAAAACCGACCGTTCGAAGACCGAGCGGCGCGCCGCTCCGACCCCGGCCAAAGCCGACAAGGCCGGCGACCGCATCGCCAAGGTCGTCGCCCGGGCCGGCCTGTGCTCGCGCCGCGACGCCGAGACCTGGATCGTCGAGGGCCGCGTCTCGGTCAACGGCCGCGTTATCGATAGTCCGGCGCTCGACGTCACCTATTCGGACGTCATCACCGTCGACGGCAAGCCGTTGCCGGAGCGCGAGCGCACACGGCTGTTTCTGTATCACAAGCCGCGTGGCCTGATGACCACCCACGCCGACCCCGAGGGCCGGCCGACGGTGTTCGACAATCTGCCCGAAGACCTGCCGCGCCTGATTTCGATCGGCCGGCTCGATTTCAACACCGAGGGCCTGTTGCTGCTCACCAATGACGGTGGGCTGGCGCGTGCGCTCGAACTGCCGGAGACCGGCTGGCTGCGGCGCTATCGCGTCCGCGCGCATGGCGAAGTGACCCAGGCGCAGCTCGATCAGCTCGCCAGCGGCGTCGAGGTCGACGGCGTCAAATACGGTCCGATCGAGGCCAAGCTCGAACGCGACCAGGGCGCCAATGTCTGGCTGGTGTTCGCGATCCGCGAAGGCAAGAACCGCGAAGTCCGCAACGTGCTGGCGCATCTCGGGCTCGAGGTGAACCGGCTGATCCGCGTTTCCTACGGCCCGTTCCAGCTGCTCGAGATCGAGGAAGGCCAGGTCGAGGAGGTCAAGACGCGGGTGCTGCGCGAGCAGCTCGGCGAGAAGATCATCAAGCTCGCCGAGGCCGATTTCGGCGGGCCGTCGCCGAGCGAGACGCGGCCGAAGCCGCGCCCGGGCAAGCCCGTCGCCGTCGAGGACGGCCCCGCGCCGAAGAAGAAGGCCGTGGTCAAGCGCGGCGCCGTCGAGGACCGCAAGGGCCGTAAGGTCAAGGTCGAGCGCACCGGCAGCGGCGACCGCGACCCCTCCCGCGGCCCCGCCCGCCGCTACCACGGCAAGCGCGAACCGGCACCTCGCGAGGACTAGCGATGCGCGTGATCGGCGGACGGCTGCGTGGCCGCAATCTGGTGGCGCCGTCGTCGCGCGACATCCGCCCGACGGCGGATCGCCTGCGCGAGTCGCTGTTCAACATTCTGATGCATGCCTATGGCGATCCGATCAGCGACGCGCGCGTGCTCGATCTGTTCGCCGGCACCGGCGCGCTCGGCATCGAGGCGGCCTCGCGCGGCGCCAAGTTCACCCTGTTCGTCGACAATGGCGCCGAGGCGCGCGCGCTGCTGCGCGCCAATGTCGAGGCGCTGGGCTTGGGCGGCATCACTAAGGTGTATCGCCGCGACGCTGCCAATCTCGGTCCGGCGCACCCGGTCGAGCCGTTCTCGCTGGTGTTCCTCGATCCGCCCTATCGGATGCAACTCGCCGAGAAAGCGCTGGCGTCGCTGCGCGACGGCGGCTGGCTCACGCCCGATGCGCTGGTGATCGTCGAGGAAGCCAAGGACGCCGGGTTTGCAGCGCCCGACGGCTTCGCCGAGCTGGAGCGCCGCAGCTATGACGACACCGAGTTCACGATCCTGAAAGTCGCGACGTAGTTGGGCTTCGGCCCAATCTGTGACGTCGATCCAACTCATTACCTCTCGATCGTCATTCCGGCGCGCGCGCAGCGCGAACCCGGGACAGCTCACGGACTGGGGGCTTTGCGCCCGAGCAACGGCGGCTGCACGCCGGACTGAGCCTGCTGATTGCTATCTGCCGGCTTGCTTCAACGCATCACACTCGCGTAACCGCTTGCGATCTTCCCCGCCGGATCAGGGATGAACCAACGGTTCAGCGCGGCGATGATCGCTGCTTGGGATCGGCGCTTGACCTTGAGCTTGCGCAGCAGCGCGGTGACATGAGAGTGCACGGTGCGTTCGCTGATGAACATCTCGGTCGCGATGTCGCGATCCGCCATGCCGATCATCAGCCAGCTCAGCACCACCATCTCGCGATAGCTCAGCCCGACCGGCAATGGCTGCGGCAGCAATTCGATCAGCAGATCCTCGTTGCCCACTGGCGTCGCCTTGAGCAGATACGGGCGCTCGCAGACCCAGCAGCATTGCAGCGGCATCGCCTCCGGCGGCAGGCGCGACAGCGTCGTCAGCAACCGGTTGGTGACGACCGTGCCTTGGTTCCGAACAGCTTCGACCGCGACCAGCGCGTTGCCGCACCTGCGCAGCACCGCCACGATGGCCTTGTCGGGTCGCGGCATCAGCGACCCGAGCGTCGCTTCCAGAGACACCTGAAAGCCGCGCGCCATCATACGGACGTCGCGGGTGAAGGTCGTCGGCCGCCGCGCGGAGAAATGCGCCAATCCGAAATAGTCCGCACCGCTGCGCAGTTCGATGGTCAGGCCGTCCTGAAAACCCTCGCGGCTCAGCGCCTCGGTATAGATTTCGGTCGCACGGAACGCCGGCTGCATCACATCGTCGGATTCGCAGATCGACGGCGGCAGGCCGTCACCGGGAGAGAACAGCTCGGTGAAACCGGGCGGGTAGAGTGCGGGAAAGGCTTCCGCCAGCGCCCTCCGGCTGGCGCTGCCATAGCCTTCACAGAGCAGGACCAGGTGATTGTCCTGCGGTGCAGGACGGCAAAGCACCTGGACGGCGTCGAACGCGATCAGGTGACGAAGCGAAACAATCTGGGCCGCGAGAAGACCCGACGCCTTGTCTGCTCCCATGGCTGTCCTCCGATGCCGTCTGGCGTGATCATGCTGTCACAAAGCAGGATCATCCGACAAGCATCCGGTGCATCCGGAACGACGACGCCCGTCGATCCGGATGCCGGGACAAGTTCGGTCGCTGCGGTCAGCAGGTGATATCCTTGACCAGCACGGCCGCGTTCTCGATCCATTCGCGCTCATGCCGCTGCAAGGTGTCGCCGCCCATGGTCGAGATGAAACCCTGGTACGGATCGTCGAGCAGCCTGACCTCGGCCAATTCCTCGATCACCGCCAGGCCGCAGAACGGCAGATAATGCGGGCTGTATCCACCCTCCTGCACGCAGGCGATCTTGCCGCCGCAAATTCGATCGGCGCAGTCGATCACCATGCGCGCGAGCTTGCGGAAGCCGGCCGCGGTCACCATCATCCGCGCCAACGGATCGAGGATGCTGGCGTCGAAGCCCGACCCGACGATGATCAGTTGTGGCCGGTAGGCTTCCAGCGCCGGAATCACCACCAGCTCGAAGGCGTGCTGATACGCCGCGTTGCCGCTTCCCGGAGGCAACGGGATGTTCAGGTTGTAGCCGTGGCCATCGCCTTCGCCGCGTTCGGTCGCGAAGCCCATATTGGCGGGGAAGCACAAATGCTGATGAATCGAAATCGTTAGCACCGAAGGGTCGGTCCACCAGATGTCCTGCGTGCCGTTGCCGTGGTGGACGTCCCAATCCACGATCGCAACCCGGTCCAGGCCGAGGACGTTGCGGGCATAGGCCGCGGCAACTGAGGTATTGTTGAAGATGCAGAATCCCATCGCCTGATTGCGCGGGGCATGGTGTCCGGGCGGGTTGACCAACGCATATCCGTTGCGCAGCTCCCCCGCGACGACCTGTTTCACCAGTTCGATCGCGCCGCCGGCCGACAGCAGGGCGATGTCGAGACCGCCATTGCCCAGCATCGTCACACCGTCGCCGGCGATGCCTCCGGTCGGCCGCGCACTTATTTCCTTGATGATGCTCAGGTGTTGTTCGGTATGCACCCGCAGGATGTCAGCATCGGTCGCAGGCCGGGCGACGACATCGACCAAGTGATCCCGCAACCCCGATACGGAGACGAGCTCATGAAACCGACGCTTGGTGTCGGGATGTGCGAGATGATGCGAGACCGGCTGCATCCGCTCGGCGAGATTGGCCGCGGCAAGACTCCCGGTTCCGGTGTCGACCCAGCCATAGAGGGTATTCCAAAGATATCCTGTCGTCATGATTTCCTCCCGTTTTGTTTGAACCGAGAGTGGGGGAAATCCTGAGCCGCAATGTATCCGTAGAATTACCGAATTCCACGCGCACGACGGCGTCGATCAGCCGCTGTTGCCGCCAAAAGGCTGCGACAATCGGTGGCGTCGAATTGGGCCTCGGAGCTCATCTAAGCGGGAGCGTTGCCCGCCGCCTTCAGCGCGCCTGATTGGTGTTGTTCACGGACCACTATCAATTCCGGGTTCGCGATCGCGCCCGGAATGACGTTGAAAATCTGTGCTGTGAAAGAACTACAGATCCGCCGCGGCGATCCAGAATACTTCGCCGTCGGACTCTTCCGTATCGAGCCACAGTAGCGGCAGGTTCGAGAATTCTTCCTCGATCAATGCGCGGCCGCGGCCGACTTCGCACAGCAGTCCGCCGTCCGGCGTGAGATGGTCTTTCGCCTCGTCCAGAATACGGCGGATGATGTCGAGGCCGTCGTCGCCGCCGTCGAACGCCATTGCCGGCTCGGCGCGGCATTCGGCCGGCAGGCTCGCCATACCTTCGGCGTCGACGTAAGGCGGGTTGGTGATGATCAGGTCGTAGCGCGCTTCGCCGAGCGGTGCGAACAGGTTGCCGTGATGCAGCGTCAGCCGCTCGCCGACGCCGTGATCGGCGACGTTCTTCGCGGCGACCGCGAGCGCGTCCTTCGACAGATCGACGGCGTCGATCTCGGCGTGCGGAAAATTGCGGGCCGCGAGGATCGCGAGGCAGCCGGAGCCGGTGCACAGGTCGAGGACACGTTCGACCGCCTCCGGATCGCCGATCAGAGAGGTCGCGCCGCCGTCGAAATGCGACTCCAGCAATTCGCCGATGTAGGAGCGCGGCACGATCACGCGTTCGTCGACATAGAACTGGACGCCGCGCATGTAGATCTTGTTGACGAGATAGGCGGCCGGCAGCCTCGTGGCGACGCGGCGCTCGATCAGGCCGAGGATCGCAGTCGCCTCGCGTACGGTGACGCGCGCGGTCGCGAACATCTCGAACTGATCCGGATGCAGATGCAGCGCTTCGCCGACCAGGAACACCGCTTCCGCGATCGGATCGGTGGTGCCGTGCGCGAACACGACGCCCGCTTCGGCAAAACGGCTGACCGCGTAGCGCACGAAGTCGAGCAAGGTGACGAGTTCGCCCGCCGCGACCTTCGGCGCGCTTACGGCCGCTCGGGATTTTGCGGTCGCGGCGCGTCGCTTTGCCGGCTGCTTCGTCTTTGCGGCTTTCGCCTTCGCTTTTTTCGCCATCAGTCCTTGTCCCATCGCGCGGCGGCCGCGTCGTCGCGGTCGTGCGCCTCGACCCACCGCGTGCCGCCGGCGCGCTCCTCGCGTTTCCAGAACGGCGCGTTGGCTTTCAGATAATCCATCAGGAATTCGGCCGCGGAAAACGCCGCCTGCCGATGCGCCGAAGCGGCCAGCACCAGCACGATATTGTCGCCGGGCCGCATTCGTCCGACGCGGTGCACGATGGTCAGCGCGGTGACCGGCCATCGCGTCACCGCTGCAGCGGCGTGGCGTCCGATCTCGTCTTCCGCCATGCCGGGATAGTGTTCGAGCGTCAGGGCGGCGACCGCATCGTCACCCTCGGCTCCCCGACAGATGCCGCTGAAACTTACCACCGCGCCGATATCGGTACGTCCGGCGGTCATCGCCGCGATCTCGGCGGCGATATCGAAATCGGCTTCCTGAATACGGATCGTCACCGGAACGGTCATCGGATCATCCCGTGCGCGCAGCGCTCAGCCGCCGGTCATTGGCGGGAAAAAGGCGACTTCGCGGGCGCCCTTGATCGGCGTCTCCGGGCGGACATGGGTGCGGTCGATCGCGGTGCGGATCACCGTCGGCTTCTCGAACGCCGCAGCATAGCCTTCGCCGCGCGCCGACAGCCAGCCGATCAGATCGGCGACGGTTGCGATGTCGGCCGGCGGTTCGATGGTTTCCTCGTCGAGGCCGATGCGTTCGCGGACCCAGGCGAAATACTTCACCCTCATCGCGAGTCTTCCTCGATGAGATGATGGATGCCGGCGCGGAAATAGTCGTAGCCGGTGTACATCGTCACCAGCGCGGAGATCCACAGCAGGATGAGGCCGATCTGGGTGGTGTAGGGCAGCACCTCGTCGCCGGCGTCGCCTGCGAGCAGGAAGCCGATCGCCACCAGTTGCACCGTGGTCTTCCATTTCGCGAGCTTGGTGACCGGCAAGCTGACCCGCAGCGCCGCGAGATATTCCCGCAGGCCCGAGACCAGGATTTCGCGGCACAGGATCACGATCGCGGCCCACAGCGTCCAGCCGTGGATGATGCCATCGGCCGCGAGCATCAGCAGGCAGGATGCTACCAGCAGCTTGTCGGCGATCGGGTCGAGCATCCGGCCGAACGCCGAGTGCTGGTCCCAGATCCGGGCATAATAGCCGTCGAGAAAGTCGGTGATCGCCGCGGCGATGAACACCGCCAAAGCCACCCAGCGTAGCGAAAGCGGGCCGCCCAGGATCGACTGGGCGAAGATGCAGCCGACCACCACCGGGATCGCTGCGATCCGGGCATAGGTCAGGATATTCGGAAGCGTCAGCGACTTCGTTCCACGCGCTGGCGCTCTGGTAGATACATCGTTCATCGAGCTTACCAATACTGCCCGCGCCGGAAGGTCAACTCCCACGAAGGCGCTCCGCGATCCCTATCAGGAAAAGGTGAAATCCGCATGGGCCGCATGGGGCCGCGCCGCAGCCGACTTTGGTCGAGCCGCGCCACCTTCAGCCCGGACCCGGATGGAAGAAATCGAAAATCCGCCGGGCACTCTCGGCACTGATGCCCGGAACCTTTCCGAGGTCGCCGATCGAGGCGCGTTCGATCTCCTTCAAGGTGCCGAAATGGTGGAGCAATGCGCGCTTGCGCGTCGGGCCGATGCCGGGAATCTCCTGCAATCCGGCCTCGCGGATGTCCTTCTTGCGCAGCTTGCGGTGCGAGCCGATCACGAAGCGATGCGCTTCGTCGCGCAGCCGCTGGATGAAATACAGCACCGGGTCGCGCGGCTCGAGCTTGATTGCCTCGCGCTCCGGCATGAACAGCGTCTCGCGGCCGGCGTCGCGGTCCGGTCCCTTGGCGACGCCGAGCAGCGTCACCTCCGCCCCGAGGCCGAGTTCGGTCAGCACCCCGCGCGCGGCGTTGAGTTGGCCGCGGCCGCCGTCGATGATCACGAGGTCGGGCCATAGCGGGGTATCGTCCTCCTTCGGCTTCGCCGCATCGCCTTCGGCCTTCGCGGCCGCCAGCCGCTTGAACCGGCGCTGCAACACCTCGCGCATCATCGCATAGTCGTCGCCCGGGGTGAGGCCTTCGGAGCGGATGTTGAATTTGCGGTACTGGTTCTTGATGAAGCCGTCCGGGCCGGCGACGATCATCGCGCCGACCGCGTTGGTGCCCTGAATGTGGCTGTTGTCGTAGACCTCGATCCGCTGCGGCGGCCTCGGCAGGCCCAGTGTCGTGGCGAGCCCCTGCATCAGTCGGGTCTGGGTCGCGGTGTCGGCGAGCTTGCGGCCGAGCGCCTCGCGGGCGTTGGTGAGCGCGTGCGCGACCAGCTCCTTCTTCTCGCCGCGCTTCGGCGCCGCGACCTCGACCTTGCGGCCGGCCTTGATGCACAGCGCGTTGGCCAAAAGTTCGCACTCCTCGATATCGTGCGACAGCAGGATCAGCTTGGGCGGCGGCTTGTCGTCGTAGAATTGCGCCAGGAACGACGCCAGCACATCCTCCGGCGTGAACGACTTCTCGGCGCGCGGGAAGTAGGCGCGGTTGCCCCAGTTCTGGCCGGTGCGGAAGAAGAACACCTCGACGCAGGAATAGCCGCCCTCCTGATGGATCGCGAACACGTCGGCTTCCTCGACGGTGCGCGGATTGATGCCCTGCTGGGACTGGATCGCCGACAGCGCGGCAAGGCGGTCGCGATACAGCGCCGCGGTCTCGAATTCGAGTTCGTTCGACGCCTTCTCCATTTCGACGGCGAGTTCCTGCTTCACCGCCCGGCTGCGGCCGGAGAGGAAGTCGGTCGCCTCGCGCACCAGCTCGGTATAGCCGGGGAAATCGACCTCGCCGGTGCATGGGCCGGCGCAGCGCCGGATTTGATACAAAAGGCACGGGCGGGTGCGGCTCTCGAAGAACGAGTCGGTACAGGAGCGCACCAGGAACGCGCGCTGCAGCGCGGTGATGGTGCGGTTGACCGCGCCGACCGAGGCGAACGGGCCGAAATAGCGCCCCGGGCGGCTCTGTGCGCCGCGATGCTTGAGGATCTGAGGCGCCCAATGGTCGCCGGTGATCAGGATATAGGGGAACGACTTGTCGTCGCGCAGCAGCACGTTGAAGCGCGGCCGGAGCTGCTTGATCAGATTGGCTTCGAGCAGCAGCGCCTCGGTCTCGGTCGCCGTCGAGATGATCTCGACTGTCACGGTCGCGGCGATCATCCGCGCGATCCGAACGACGTGCCCGGTCGGCCGCGCATAGGACGACAGCCGCTTCTTTACGTTCTTTGCCTTGCCGACATAGAGCACGTCGTCGGCGGCATTCAGCATCCGGTAGACGCCGGGGGAGGTCGGCGCCAGCCGAACCGCCTGCTCGATCGCGGCGCGGCCGACCGCGAGCGGTCCGTCGGCGACATCGGCGCTATCGTCGTCGATCTCCGGCAGGCGCGCCTCGTCGTCCTCCTCCACCGTCAGCGAGGCGGACGCGGCGTCGATGTCCTGCGCGCCGGGCGCGGAGCGGGGCTCCAATTCAGGTGAGACGGGCGATGGGGATGCGGTGTCCGCGGGCGGCGGGGCCGCCGTGTCGCGGGTCTCGGCGGGGTCTTGATTCATGGTCCTAAATTAGGCGTTCGGGGCGTGCGGTGCCAGCGCTGCACGCCGGGAACCCACATCGCGCGCGCATTGCGGCCGGCCGCCATGCTGTCGCCGCGAAGCTTGGGAAGTAAGCTTTTGTTAACAACGACATCTGGAACCGCGGCCGGTTTAACAACCGCTTAACTTAAAACTCTCGATAAATCTTACTGGAAAAAAGTGGAAATCCGTAACCATCCCGGATGCTTTTTCCCTCGGCCAACGATGGCCGGTGGCTGGGCGGACGGCGCGCGAAAGCCGCGTTCCTGCCGTCGAGGAGAGTAAGATGCGTAAATTTGCAATGGCCGCGGCGACCATTCTCGCCGCAGGAGCTTCGACGGCACAGGCCGCGGACATGGGCTATTACGGCTCGCGGACGCCCTACACCGTCAATCAGCCGCTGAATGCCTTCAGCTGGGCCGGGCCGTATCTGGGCGGCAACCTCGGCTACTCTTTCGGCAATGTCACCAACAACATCACCAAGCCGTCCGGCTTCAACGGTGGCGTTCAGGGCGGCTATAACTGGCAGAGCGGAAACATCGTCTTCGGCCTCGAGGGCGACATTCAGTTCTCGACCGCGGACGACACCTTCGCGCCTTACAAGTTTTCGAACCCCTGGTTCGGGACCGCGCGTGGTCGTGTCGGCTACGCGATGAACGACCTGCTGATCTACGCCACCGGCGGTTTCGCTTTCGGTCAGTTGAAGGGCGAGCGCCTGCTGTCGACAGAGAGCCACAGTTCCGCGGGCTGGACGGTCGGCGCCGGCGCCGAATTCGCCTTCGCGCCGAAACTCAGCGCCAAGGTCGAGTATCTTTACGGCAGCCTGTCCACCAATAACTTCTTCATCACCGGTGCCCCGAACGGCTACAATTTCGGGGTGGTGCGCGCGGGCATCAACTATCACTTCTAAACCTCGCGACGAAATCATCGCGACCAAGAAACTCGGCGATCATCATTCCCGGCCCTTGTGGCCGGGATTTTTTTGCTGGATTCGATCGGCACGTCGCGCCGAATCGTGCATCGAGACGACGCGGACCGCGCGCACAATTGATCGTCGTGGCGCACCATCCGGTGCGCCATCATCTGCTACATAAGCGATCGCTGCCAGGGCTGTCGCGCTGGCCCGAGCGAAGCCGGCGGCTGCGGTTATGAAATCACCAGATTGACCGCCTTGGGGCCCTTGCCCTTCTTGTCTGGCTCGACCTCGAACGAAATGCGCTGACCTTCAGTCAGATCCTTCAAGCCGGCACGCTCGACTGCAGTGATATGAACAAATACATCGCGGCCACCGTCATCTGGCTTGATGAAACCATAGCCACGCTCTCCATTAAAGAACTTCACCGTTCCCGTCATAGACATTCCGGAAACCCCTCCCGCATGCTTTCCGTCGCGCGCCGGCGCTTCGGTGCGACCTGACATTGCGCTGCCGGAAAGCTTGGCCGAAAGCTGGACCCGCTAAATGCCGGTCCGAGGTAGTACGGCCTTGTCACTCCGCCGCCCCCATTCGCGGAAGCGGAACGTAAAGCCAGTCCAATGAGTCAGCATAATACGGATTGACGCGAATTGACTACGTTCAAATGAGACTTTTCGTGCTGGAAGCGATCACTGATCGGGTGGTCACGATCTGGGTAGCTCGAGCCGATAGCGGCTGACGCCGCCCTGGCCGAGCGGTCTCTCCAATTCGGGGAGAATGACTCTCAACTCCGACGCCAGCGTCCATGGCGGGTTCACCACCAGCAGACCAGTCGACGTCAGTGCGCCGTCCGGCTGTTGCGGTGCGACGCTGAATTCCAGCCGCAGACACTTTCCCTCGCCACCCGCAGCGGCGACGGTTGCGACGTGGTCGGCCAATGCCTCGGTGAGGCGGCGATTCTTTGCCGGGTACCACAACTGATAGGTGCCGGTCGGCCATTTCGCGTAAGCCGTGCTGAAGCCCGCGGCCAGTCGCTCGAACTCGTCCTTCTGTTCGAACGATGGATCGATCAGCACCAGACCGCGGCGTTCTTTCGGCGGCACGAACGCCGTCAGCGCCTGCCAGCCGTCGAGATCGACCACCCGGGCCTGGGTGTCGCGGCGCAGCGCGTTGATCAGTTGCTTGCGCGCCAGCGGCTCCAGTTCGCTCGCGACCATGCTGTCCTGCGGCCGCAGCAGGGCGCGGGCGATCAGCGGCGATCCCGGATAGGCAGTCATGTCACGCTGCGGGTTGAAGGCGCGGACGATGTCGAGATACGGCTTGATCAGGTCGCCCGCGGCGTCGGTGAACCGCGCCTGCAGCACCCGGGCGATGCCCGTGGCCCACTCGCCGCCGCGGATGGCTTCTTCGCCGGTGAGGTCGTAAAGCCCGGCGCCGGCATGGCTGTCGATCACCCGGAACGGCGCCGGCTTCTCCTGCAGATAGGTCAGGATCCGGACCAGGACGATGTGCTTGATGACGTCGGCGAAATTGCCGGCGTGGAAGGCATGGCGATAATTCATCGGCACTCCCTAGAGCTCTTTCGGCTCTGATCGAACCAGAACCGAAGCTCTAGATTTTAGGTTGGACGCGGAGTCTTCACGCGAACCGGTAATCGCTTCGCTGGCAAATGCTCTAGCAGCCGCCGCGATCAACCGCCATGACGGCCAGGCATGACGCCGCCCTGCTTTCCATCCCGCCAGCACACTCGTAAGACTACGGGAAACCGCCGGACAATCCAAATATGCGGCAAACCAGCGGTTCATCGTGACTTCCGCGGCGACGTCCGCGACGCTCATGATACCCCGGTTAACGGGCTGTTTAATCAGCGGTGCTAGTTCTGGGCTCCGGATGGGGCCGGACGTTTCGAACGTCGGGTTTTCCTGAGAACCAAATTGAGCCCACCGTTGGGGCGTTTCGGCGCACCGTTGCGGTGCCCCTTGGGAGTTGAAGATGGCGGTTGATTTGTCAATGTCGGTCCTGGTGGTGGACGACTACAGCACCATGATCCGGATCATTCGTAATCTTCTGAAGCAACTCGGCTTCGAGCATATCGACGATGCCAGCGACGGCTCGGCGGCGCTCGAAAAGATGCGCGTCAAGAAGTACGGTCTGGTGATCTCGGACTGGAACATGGAGCCGATGACGGGCTACGACCTGCTGAAGGAAGTTCGCGCCGACCCGAACCTGTCGCAGACGCCATTCATCATGATCACCGCGGAATCCAAGACCGAGAACGTGATCGCCGCCAAGAAGGCGGGTGTGAACAACTACATCGTCAAGCCGTTCAACGCCGCGACCCTGAAGACGAAGATCGAGGCGGTATTCCCGGATCACGTCGCGGCGTAATGCCCGCCATCACGACCACCGAGTTTTCAAAACGCGCTCCGGCCACGGGGCGCGTTTTTGTTTTTGCGCCGTCCCGCGCCGTCATTCCGGGGCGCGCGAAGCGCGAACCCGGAATCTCTCTTTGCACCAATCTGGGGACTCCGGGTCTGCGCTACTGGCGCAGCGCATCCCGGAATGACTCGTCGAGGTGAGGAGCGGCGCTGTTACCACCGTAATTCGCGGGTCAGCGCCAGCGGCGGGTGGCCGAACAGTTCGCTGACAGCGTCGGTATCCAGCCGGTCGATGCCCTCGAAAGCGTCGGAATGGATGCCGCGGGTGACGAACAACAGATCGATGCCATAGCTCTGCGCGCCGGCGAGGTCCGTGCGCACCGAATCGCCGATCGCCAGCACGCGCTGCAACGGCGTCTCGGCGTTGCGCAGTTCACGTGCGATCGCCATGGCGCGGTCGTAGATCGGCCGATGCGGCTTGCCGTAGAAAATGACGTCGCCGCCGAGTTCGCGATAGAGTTCGGCGATCGCGCCGGCGCAATAGATCAGCCGGTCGCCGCGCTCGACCACGATGTCGGGGTTGGCGCAGATCAGCCTCAGCTTGCGCTGCAGAGCTTCGCCCATCATCTCACGATAGTCCTCGGCCGACTCGGTCTCGTCGTCGAACGGGCCGGTGCAGATGATGTAGTCGGCCTGGTCCAGCGGCGTCAGGACAGCATCGAGGCCGCGATAGATCGAATTGTCGCGATCTGGGCCCAGCCAGAACACCGACTGACCGGGGTGCTCGGCGACGTAAGCGCGCGTGAGGTCGCCGGACGAGACGATGGCGTCGTAGCAATCGTCGGGCACGTGCAGCTTGCGGAGCTGGCGTTGTACCGAGTCGGCCGGGCGCGGTGCATTGGTGATCAGCACCACAGTGCGGCCTTCGTTGCGCGCGGTGCGCAGCGCGTCGCAAGCCTCGGGAAACGATTCCAGGCCGTTATGGACCACGCCCCAGATGTCGCTCAACACGACATCGACAGAGCCCATCAGCTCGCGCAGGTGATCGACGAAACGAAGTGTGGTCATGCGGTGAAGCGGTCAGACCGGGCCGACGGCGCGGCGCGCCAGAGCGGCGACGCCAGTGGCGGCGCGCGGCGGATCGATCCGGGCGAGTTCGCCCTTCGGGGAGGGGCCTGAATCATGCGGAGTGGCGGTGTCCTGCTTGGCCTTGTCGCCGGAAGATATCGGCGCAGGCGATGGGGCGGTCTCGGGTCGCAGCGGCCGGGGCGCTGCGAACAAGAACCCCTGCCCAAACCTCACATCGTAGTCAAGCAGGTCGACCACCGCGCGCTCACCCTCGATCCGCTCGGCGATCAGGTCGATGCCGAACCTGCCGAGCAGGTCGGACAGATCCGCGGGGTGGATGTCGGCCGCCGGATGCTCGCGCTGGTCGAGCAGCAGCGACGCCGGCACCTTGATGAAGCGCACGCCGCGATCGGCGAGTTCGCGCGGCTCGAACCGCAGGTCGGTGACGTGGTCAATCGAGAACCGGAAGCCCCGCTGCGCCAGCGCCGCGAGGTGCTCGCTCTCGCGCGGCCCGAGGTTGCGCAGCGTGCTTTGCTTGAATTCCAGCACGAAAGACGGCGCCAACGCCCGGTTGGCCTCGAGAAAATCGAGACATTGTGAAAACGCATCGGCGTCCGACAGCGTCGCCCCGGCGACATTGACGAACACGCCGACCTCTTTGTTGCGCACCATCAGGCGGCGCAGCACCTGGACCGCGCGCAGCATCACCTCGTGATCGATGCGGCCCATCATTCCGGCGGATTCTGCGACGGGAAGAAACTCGTCGGCGGTCAGCACCTGATCCTTGCCGTCGCGCAACCGCGTCACGATCTCGTAGAACCGCACCTTGCGCTGCGGCAGCGTCACCAGCGGCTGCAGATAGATGTCGAGCCGACCAGCCTCGACGGCGTTCTTCACCGCGGTCAGGATTTGTGCCGGATCGCGCGCCGGCTGGGGCGGGAGCGACGACGGCGCGGCGGGAGCGGGAACGACGTCCGTTGCCCCGGGCTGTTCGGCCTGATTGTCGGCGATCTGCTGGATCTGCACCGGCGCTTCCGGATCGAGCAACGGAGTTCGCCGCGGCGGCGCGCCTGGCGCGGCTCCGGCCAGCATGTCCTCGTGGGTCGCGACCGAGGCGGCGAGCTGCTTCACCAGCAGCCCGAGCTCGCCGATCTCACCCATCGCGACCTGGATGCGGTCTTGATTGGTCGCATTGGCGGCGACCACCTTGCCCTCGACAACGGCGAGCCGGCGGCCGAATTCGGCGATCTGGCGGGCAAGGTCGGCGGTGCCGCGTGACAGGTCGGCGATCTGGTGACTGGGGTCGGCGCGGTCGCTGAGCCGCATCGACACGGCGCTGTAAAGAACGAAGAAGGTCAGCGTCGCGAGCGCGACGATCGCGGATTCGCCCGCGCTGAACCCGGCGAGCGAATACACCACCGTGCCGAGCGACACGGAGACCAGTACCATGCAGATGGCAATGAAAATGGTCGAGATTCGGAACATTTAGCGCCGGTTGTCCTGCCGATCCCGCCATCATTGGTGATTCGGCGGACGAGTCCACTGGATTCGTCCGCCTAGACAGGAAGCGAGGCAGGCAGCGTCAGGCGACGGCGCGGATCACCTTGGCGACCTTGTCGGCGATTTCGCCGATATGGTCCTCGCTGAGGATCAGCGGCGGGGTCAGCGCCAGGGTGTCGCCGGCGATCCGCAGCATCAGCTCGTGGTCGTGAAACGCCGAGTTCATCGCCTCGTAGCCGCGCTTGCCGGGTCCGTCCGAAAGCGGAGCGAGGTCGATGCCGGCGGTGAGGCCGATGGTGCGGATATCGAGCACGTTCGGCTCCGACCGCAGCGCCATCACCGCGTCGGCGAACTTCGGCTCGAGCGCCTTGGCGCGCTCGAACAGCTTCTCGTCGCGGTAGATGTCGAGTGTGGCGAGGCCAGCGGCGCAGGCCAGCGGATGCGCCGAATAGGTGTAGCCGTGGAACAACTCCACCGCGTAATCCGGTCCGCTCATGAAGGCATCGTGGATCTCGGCGCTGGCGATCACGCCGCCCATTGGCACTGCGCCGTTGGTGACGCCCTTGGCGAAGGTGATCATGTCCGGGGTGACGCCATAGCGCTCCGCGGCGAAGGCGTGGCCGAGGCGGCCGAACCCGGTGATCACCTCGTCGAAGATCAGCAGGATGCCGTGCTTCTTGGTGATCTCGCGCAGCTTTTTCAGATAGCCCTTCGGCGCCGGCAGCACGCCGGTGGAACCGGCCATCGGCTCGACGATCACCGCGGCGATGGTGTTGGCGCCGTGCAGATTGACGAGGCCCTCCAGCGCGTCGGCGAAATGCGCGCCGTATTCCGGCTCGCCCTTGCTGAACGCTTGCTTGTCGCGGTCATAGGTCGCAGGCAGATGGTCGACGCCGTTCAGGAGCGTGCCGAACATCTTGCGGTTGTTGCCGATGCCGCCGACCGCGGTGCCGCCGAAGCCGACGCCGTGATAGCCGCGCTCGCGGCCGATGAAGCGGGTGCGCGAGCCCTGGCCGCGGATCTGCTGCCAGGCCATCGCGATCTTCAACGCGGTGTCCGCGGCTTCCGAGCCGGAATTGCAGAAGAACACGTGGTCGAGCCCGTCCGGCGCCAGCTCGACGATGCGGCTGGCGAGTTCGAACGCCTTCGGCTGGCCGAACTGGAACGGCGGCGAGAAGTCGAGCGCCTCGGCCTGCGCGGCGATCGCAGCCGAAATCTCGGTGCGGCCGTGACCGGCGTTGGAGCACCACATCCCCGAGGCGGCGTCGATGATCTTGCGCCCGTCGGTGGTGAAATAATGCATGTCCTTGGCGCCCGCGATCATTTTCGGCGCGCGCTTGAAGGCCCGGTTCGCCGTGAACGGCATCCAGAACGCCTCGAGGTCGTTCGGCACGTTGACGGCGGACGTAGGCTTGCTCTTGTCTAACATAGCGCTCCTCATGCATGCGCGGGCGGGTTGCGGACGGCGTCGCAGGCTAGCAGCTTCGGGGGATCACGGGAACGCCACGAGCCAGCAATTTTACGTGGGTCTCCTATCCTGCGATAGACCATCCGGGCGCGGCCGATTTGCGCTGGATCACACAACCCAGCCTTGCTGTGGAGCAGGGCGGCTGGTACCAACCCGGCCCGACGCTGAAAGACGACAATGGCTGAAAAACCGAAGAAAACGCAGAAACTCCGCGCCCGGCTGCCGCGCGGGCTGGCCGACCGCGGCCCCGCCGAGATCGCGGCGACGCGGTCGATGGTCGAGATCATCCGCGAGGTCTATGAGCGCTACGGCTTCGAGCCGGTCGAGACCCCGGCGTTCGAATACACCGACGCCCTCGGCAAGTTCCTGCCCGACCAGGACCGCCCCAACGAGGGCGTTTTCTCGCTGCAGGACGACGACGAGCAGTGGATCAGCCTGCGCTACGACCTGACCGCGCCGCTCGCCCGCTACGTCGCCGAGAATTTTGACGCACTGCCGAAACCGTATCGCAGCTACCGGTTCGGCTGGGTGTTCCGCAACGAAAAGCCCGGTCCCGGCCGCTTCCGCCAGTTCATGCAGTTCGACGCCGACACCGTGGGCGCGCCGACCGCCGCCGCCGACGCCGAGATGTGCATGATGGCGGCGGACACCATGGAAGCGCTGGGCTTTGAGAAGGGGCAGTACGTCGTCAAGGTGAATAACCGCAAAGTGCTTGATGGCGTGCTGGAGGCCATTGGGCTTGGCGGCGAAGAAAATGCTGGTCGCAGGCTGACCGTTCTGAGGGCCATCGATAAGCTCGACAAGTTTCCGATCACGGAAATCGAGAAGCTACTCGGAAACGGTCGGTGGGATGGTGGTGAGGAAGGCAAAGGTGACTTCACTAAAGGCGCGGGCCTGACTGAAGAGCAGATGCTGCGCATCTTCAATTATGTTTCGTTTGGGGCTGTGCTTTCTACCTCGCCAGGTGACTCAAATTTTGCCGGCTCGATACAGAAACGCAATCCGAGCGAACTGCGTCGGTCGAACGAAGAGGTGGTATCTGGACTCAAAGAGTCTTTCGGGGACTCGCCGATCGCACAGCAAGGGCTAGATGAGCTTGGCGAGATAGCTCGGCTTGCGACTGCGGGAGGATATGATCAGATGAGAATTCTCATCGACCCTTCCGTCGTCCGCGGCCTCGAATACTACACCGGTCCGGTCTACGAGGTCGAACTGCTGCTCGACACCAAGGACGAGAAGGGCCGACCGATTCGGTTCGGCTCGGTCGGCGGCGGCGGGCGTTATGATGGTCTGGTGTCGCGTTTCCGCGGCGAGCCGGTGCCGGCGACCGGGTTCTCGATCGGCGTGTCGCGGCTGCAGGCGGCGCTGGAGATCGTCAACCGGGACAAGCCGAAACAGCCGAGCTACGGCCCCGTCGTTGTCACGGTGTTCGGCGGCGACATCGCCGGTTATCAGAAGATGGTGTCGACGCTGCGCCAGGCCGGCATTCGCGCCGAATTGTATCTCGGCAATCCGAAGCACTCGCTCGGCCAGCAGATGAAATACGCCGACAAGCGCAACTCGCCCTGCGCCATCATTCAGGGCTCCGACGAGAAAGAGCGCGGCGAAGTCCAGATCAAGGACCTGATCCTCGGTGCCGAACTGGCGTCGCTGGAGAAGGATCGTGAGGAGTATCTGAAGAAGCAGGCCGATGCGCAGTTCTCCTGCGGCGTGGATGACCTCGTCGCCAAGGTCCGCGATGTGCTGGCGCGGCACAGCGTGAAGTGGAGTTAGTTCGGCAAGGGGCGGATTGAACCCTCTCCCCTTGTGGGAGAGGGTCGCTTTGCGAAGCAAAGCGGGGTGAGGGGTCGAGGGCCTTCGCCAAGTCCCCCTCATCCGTCGCGGACTTCGTCCGCGCCACCTTCTCCCACGAGGGGAGAAGGACGAACAACCGCGCAGCCAACGCGCACAACAGGGAGAGAATCCGGATGCCCGAGATCACCGTCAACATGGCTGCCGGCCGCACCGACGAGCAGAAGGCCGGGATGATGCGCGACATCACCCAGGCGCTGGTGACGCATCTCGGCGTCGATGCCGAGGCCGTGGTGATTCAGATCAACGAAGCGCCGCTCAGCAACAAGATGAAGGGTGGCAAGACCTTCATCGAACGCAAGGCCGAGCAGGGCAAGTAAGCCTTTTCGACGACTTCTCGTTCGTCATTCCGGGGCGCGAGCGAAGCTCGCGAACCCGGAATCCATACCCCCTGGACTTGCGGTCGAGTGTGGACATTGCAACGCTTGTCCTTCTCATCGACACTGGGAATATGGATTCCGGGTTCGCTCACTTCGTGAGCGCCCCGGAATGACGAGCACACACGCATTGATTGTCGAAATTGCAGAGGCCCTGATGGACGCGCGCGATGTACTCACCGTCGGCATGAGCGCCGAGCGGCAGATCACGGTGACGCCGGAGCAGACGGTCCAGCACTTCGTACCGTATATGCCGTCGGTGTTCGCGACGCCGCTGATGATCCTCGAAATGGAAATGGCCTCCGGCGAGGCGGTCCATCCGAAATTGCCGGACGGCTGGGTCACCGTCGGCACTGGCGTCGACATCCGCCATTTGACGCCGGCGCTGGTCGGCCATGTGGTGCGGACGGTCTCGCGCGTGACAGCGGTCGAGCAGCGCACGGTGAGCTTCGATGTCGCCTGCTATGTCGGCACCCGCAGGGTCGGCGATGGCCGCCACATCCGCGGTCTGATCGATGTCGACGCCTTCACCAAGCGTTTCAAGGATTGGTCGGGCTCTTAGCGACCCTCCCGCAACCAGGTCGCCGCGAAGGCGCCGAGCAGCAGCAGCAGGCCGATGAGGCCGGTGAACACCGGTAATACGCCGACGCCGCGGACCACGCTGGCATCGCGCATCCGCACGCCGAGCCAGCCGTCGCCGCGGAACAGCGTCGCGGATTGCACCGGCACGATCCGCGGCAGCTCGATGCCGCCGCTATCGGCGATCCGCCGTGAATCGCCGCCGGTCGCCTGCGCCAGGGGCTTCAGCGTGTCGGGGGTCGAGGTGACTTCGGAGAATTCCTTTGGATTGACTGGCCCGACATTGATCAGCGCCTTCAGCGTGCCGTCGGTCGCCTGCCACAGTCCGAGTTCGTCGGCCGGCAGCGTCGCGCGCCAGGTGCCGGGATCGTTCGAGTTCAGGCTGAGCTGCCGGATTTTGCCGGACGGCGAAGTGACGGTCACCGGCGGCACGTCGTCCGCCATGGTCTGGCGGATCACCTGCAGGTCCTTGCCTTCGACCTTCAGCCGCAGAGCCTCCTCGTCGAGGTCGGGCTGCTTCATCAACCAATGCGACATCCGCCGCAACAGATCGAGATGCGGGCCGCCGCCTTCGTAGCCGCGCGCCCACAGCCAGATGTGATCGGACAGCAGCAGCGCGACACGGCCCTCGCCGAAATGCGAGAGCAGCAGCAGCGGCATGTTGTCGGCGCCGGTCATCAGCGGCGGCGTGGTGGTGTTGCGGGTGTCGATGGTGCGGAAGAAGCGGCTCCATTTCGGCGGCTCGGAATTCGAGCCCTCCAGCCCGCGCGTCACCGGGTGGCGTTTCCCGGCGTCGGACAGATGCGCATAAAACGGCTTCTCGGTGACGCCGACCGGCTCCGCCGGCAGCAATTGATCGAGCGGCGTGCGCCAGATCGAAGTGGTCGAGGCGTAGTCCGGCCCGGCCGAGACCAGCACCGCGCCGCCGTTCTTCACATAGCGCGCGATGTTGTCGAAATACGCGATCGGCAGCACGCCCTGGCGTGCGTAGCGGTCGAAGATGATCAGCTGAAACTCGTTGATCTTCTGCTGGAACAGCTCGCGGGTCGGAAACGCGATCAGCGACAATTCGTTGATCGGCGTGCCGTCCTGCTTCTCCGGCGGCCGCAGGATGGTGAAATGCACGAGGTCGACGCTGGCGTCGGACTTCAGCAGATTGCGCCAGGTGCGCTCGCCGGAATGCGGCTCGCCGGACACCAGCAGCACGCGCAGCTTGTCGCGGACGCCGTCGATCGAGACCACCGCGCGATTGTTGACCATGGTCAGTTCGTTCGCGACCGGCGAGGCTTCGATCTCGACGATGTTCGGGCCGGCGTGCTTGATCTCGACGTCGACAGTGACAGTCTGCCCGCTGCCGACGCTGCGCTCGTTCAGCATTTCGCCGTCGCGGCGCACCACCACGCGGGCGCGTTCTCCGGTGATGCCCTGGTCGTCGAGCCGGTAGGTGATGGTCTGGGTCTGGCCGACAATGCCGAAGCGCGGCGCGGCGACGATCGCGATCCGGCGATCGCGTTCGTTGCTGCGCCCGGTGATCAGCGCGTGCACCGGCGCCTGGAAGCCGAGCGCCGCGGCGTTCGCCGGGATGTCGTGAACCCGGCCGTCGGTGATCAGAAAGGCGCCGGCGACGCGGTCGGTCGGCACGTCGGACAACGCCGAGGTCAGCGCGCCGAACAGCTTGGTGCCGTCGGTCTCGCCGTCGGCCTGGCCGGCCTCGACGACGCGGACTTCGACGCCCTTCAGCTGCTTCAGCCGCTCGACCAGCGCTTCCTTGGCCTGCTCGGCTTCCTGATTGCGGCTGCCGAAATTCTGGCTCGGGCTCTTGTCGACCACGACGGCCGCGACCGATGATAGCGGTTCGCGCTCCTCGCGGGTGAAGGACGGATTCGACAGCGCGAGCAGGATCAGCGCCAGCGCCGCGATCCGCACCAGCGCGCCGCGCGAACGGCCGAGCAGCAGGATAGCCGCGATGACCGCGACAGCGGCGAGCGCGACCCACAGCACGGCCGCAGGAACCAGGGGCGCGAAGGCGATGCCGTATTGCATCAGTTACTCCATTTCGCCTCCGTCATTCCGGGGCGCGCCGTTTGGCGCGAACCCGGAATCCATAACCCCTGCAGGGAGTATGGATTCCGGGTCTGCGCCGCGAGTGCGGCGCATCCCGGAATGACGAGGCGAATTGTTTGCCCGCATCACTGCCCGAGCCGTTCGATCAGCGCGGGGGCGTGGACCTGGTCGGCTTTGTAATTGCCGGTCAGCGTGTACATCACGATGTTGACGCCGGCGCGGAACGCGAATTCGCGCTGGCGCGGCTCGCCCGGCGTCAGCGGCAGCATCGGCTGGCCGTCCGGCCGCATCGCCCAGGCGCCGGCGAAATCGTTCGAGGTGATGATGATCGGCGACACCCCGTCGCCGCCGCGCGCCGGCCGCGCGGAGTCCTCGTCGTCGTTCTCGCGAGGCAGCACCTCGACCCAGGTCTCGCCTGCGGTGAAACGGCCGGGGAAGTCGCGCAGCAGATAGAACGTTTTGGTCAGCACGTGCTCGCGCGGCACCGGTTCAAGCTCGGGGATGTCGAGCGAGGACAACACGTTGCGCAGCGTCAACATGCCGGGCGTCTGGGATGCGCCGTTCGGGCCCGCCGGCGCCTCGATCGCGTCGCGGGTGTCGAAAATCACGGTGCCGCCCTGCTTCATATAGGCGTCGATCTTGTTGAGCGCGTCCTGCGGCGGCTTCGGCGCACCCGCGATCACCGGCCAGTAGATCAGCGGGAAGAACGACAGCTCGTCGCGCGCCGGATCGATGCCGATCGGCTCGCCGGCTTCGAGCGCGGTGCGCTGCGCCAGGAACAGCGTCAGCCCATTCATCCCGGCCTTGACGATCGAATCCACGTCCGGATTGCCGGTCACCACATAGGCAAGGTGAGTTTGCGACGTCGACTTGATCGCGAACTCGTCCTTGGGGCCGTCGGCATAAGACGGCCACGGCATCGTCGCCAGCGGCAGCGCGAGCATCAGCGCCAATGCGGCGGTGGCCGCGCGGCGGCGGCGCATCAGCAGCGCGACCAGACCGCCGCCGAGCAGCGCCACGATCAGCGCGTCGAGCAAGAACAGGCCAAGCGAGGAGGCGAGCAGAATCCCGCGCAGATCGCGCGGTTCGGCATTGGTGTAGTCCGCGCGCCGCGCTTTGATCGCCGCGGTGTCGAGCGGCGCGATGCGATCGGCGGCCGCCAGCGTATTCACGGCCAGCGGACCATCGGCCGGGCCGTAGAAGCCGGGTGGGTGGTCGGCGCTGCCGCGGTCGCGGTACGCGACCGGGATCGGCTTGGCCGAGGCCGGCGGCGGCCCGAACGCGCCGAAGCCGTCGAGCGTGCGCAGCGGCGCCACGGTCTCGGCCGCGTTGGTCTCGGCGGCGACGCCTGCGCCCGGCGTCGAGGTGTAGCCGGACATGTCCACCAGCCTCCGCAGCATTTCGACGAAGGTGCCGGACATCGGCAGGTCGGACCAGCGCATGTCGGCGCTGACGTGGAACAGCGTCACCAGGCCTTTGCCGCGATGTTCGCCGGTGACCAGCGGCGTACCATCGGCGAGCGAGGCCCAGCTTTTGGTCGCCAGCACCGCGTCGGGCTCGGCCAGCACCTGGCGATTGACGGTGACGTCGGCCGGCACGGCGATCCCCGCGAACGGGCCATCGGCCGCGAAGGAAGCGAGGTGCTGCGGCTTCTCCCAGGTCAGGCTGCCGCCGAGGCTGCGGCCGCCGCGGCGCAGCTTCACCGGCACCAGATCGTCGTCGTCCTGGCGCGCAAGCCGTGGCCCCGCGAACCGCACCAGCACGCCGCCCTGTTCGATCCAGGCGTCGAGCCGCTGGCGAAGCTCCGGCGATAGCGCGCCGACATCAGCCATCACCATCATCGGCAGTTTCTGATCGAGAAACTGCGCGATTGCCTGCTGCGGCGCCGCGCGGTCGCCGAGCCGCACGTCGGCGAATGGCGACAGTGCGCGGGCGAGGTAGAAGGTCGGCGCCAGCAGAGGCTGTGCGGTATCGGTGCTCCCGCCGGAGACGATGCCGATGGCGCGGCGGCGCCAGCGCTTGTCGAGCAGTTGCACCGCGCCAGCCGAACGCTCGCCGGCGATTTCGAGCCGCGCGATATCGTTGCGCAGCTCGACCGGCAGCTCGAACGCGGCATCGGTCTCGCGATCCTGCGGTGGGAAGTTGAAACGCGCCTCCCCGATCGGCGCCCCCTTGGCGTCGAGCGCCCGCACCGTGCCGGTGTCGAGGCCGCCGGCCTGCGAACGCAGTACCTTGACCGTCATTTTGGCGGCAGCGTTCTCCGCGGCGGCGAGCGCATGGGTCGGCGGCGCGCCGCCCTCGACGATGGTGACGCTGCGGTTCTGCACCAGTTTGTTCAGGCCCTCGACGAATTCGCCGCCGCGTCCGGTGTCGACGCCGTCAGTCAGCCAGACGATCTCGGCGTCGCCGGAGGCCTTCAGGAAGCGCTCGATCGGCGGCAGCGCCTCGACGCGTTCGACCGCATAGGGTTTCGGCGCGAGCTGGCGCAGCGACACCCGCGCGGTGCCCGCCGGCATCAAGGTCAGATCGCGCGTCGCTTCCGACAGCGGCGCCAGCGCGACGGCGCGGCGCGAACTATCGGCTTCGGCGATCACTTCGTCGGCGGCCTTGATCCGCATCTCCCAGTTCGACGCCGAACTCCAGCCGTCGTCGAGCATGATCAGCAGCGGCGCGCGGCTGTTGCCTGCGGCGGTCTGCGGATTCCAGATCGGGCCGGCGAGCGCGATGATCACCAGCGCCGCGGCGAGCATCCGCAACGCGGTCAGCCACCACGGCGTGCGCGACGGCGTTTCTTCCCTGGGGGCGATCTCGAACAGCAGCCGGGTCGGCGGAAAGTCGATGCGGCGTGGCCGCGGCGGCGTTACCCGCAGCAACCACCACAGCGCCGGCAGCGCAACGAGCCCGATCAGCAGCAACGGTTCGGCGAAGGAGAGAGGCAAACCGCCGATCATGCGCCGAGCCCCGCTTTGGCGCCGCGTTCGACGCCCTTGGCTGAGGTCATTCCGGCGTGCAGGAACAGCAGCAGCTCAGCGGCCGAGCGGCTGGTGGTGTGAGTCGAAAACAGCCAGTCGAGCTTGCCGGTTTCGATCCGGATCTGGTCGCGATGCGCCGCCACCAGCGCCACATAATCGGCCGCCCAGGTCTCGGCGCGGCCGGCGGTGATCGCGCCGCCGCCTTCGGGCTCGACGAATTCGACACGGCCGGAGAACGGAAAGCTCTCTTCCGCAGGATCGACAACCTGCACCAGGGTGCCGTGCGCGCCGGACGAGGACAGCCCGGCGAGCATCTGCCGGATCTCGCCGATCGGCGACCAGAAGTCCGACAGCACCACGATTTCGGCCAGCGACGACGGCGCGAAGGACGGCGGCAGACTGTCGCGCGAACGGGTGTCGTGCAGGATCGCCTGCGCCATCCGGTCGATCACGTTGTTGTTCGACGTCGGGTTCATCAGCCCGGGAATGCCGACCCGCTCGCCGCCAGCGACCAGCAGCTCAGCCAGCGCGAAGGTGACGATCAGCGCGCGCTCGAGCTTGCTGTCGCGCACGCCCTTCGAGGCGTAGGCCATCGAGGCCGAACGGTCCGGCCACAGCCACACCGTATGCGCCGCCTCCCATTCCAGTTCGCGGACGTAGAGATGATCGTCGCGCGCCGAGCGCCGCCAGTCGACGTTTTGCGCCGGCTCGCCGGACACGAAGCGGCGATACTGCCAGAAATTCTCGCCGGCGCCGGCGCGGCGGCGGCCGTGCAGGCCATGGGTGACGTTGTTGGCGATCCGGCGGGCTTCGAGCATCAGCCGCGGCAGTGACGCGGCGAGCGTGCGGCTTTCGCCATCCGCGCGTCGGACTGCAAGCGTCTCCTTGTTCGGTTGCTCGGTCGCCTGCGCCATCAACCGATCCGGCTCTTGAGCTGCCGGATCACGTCCGGAATGGTGCGGCCTTCGGCGCGCGCCGAGAAGGTCAGAGCCATCCGGTGCTTCAGCACGGGTTCGGCGAGGTCGAGCACGTCGTCGATCGACGGCGCGAGCCGGCCGTCGAGCAGCGCGCGGCCGCGCACCGCCAGCATCAACGACTGGCTGGCGCGCGGGCCGGGCCCCCAGGCGATCAGCTTGCCGAGATCGCCGGCCTCCGGGCCGGGACGCGCCGAACGAACCAGCGAGAGGATCGCTTCGACCACCGAGTCGCCGACCGGCAGCCTACGCACCAACCGCTGCGCCGAGACCAGAAGCTCGGCATTCATCGTCGTTTTGGGGACCGCGTGCTCGGCGCCGGTGGTGTCGAACAGGATACGGCGTTCGGCGTCGCGATCCGGATAGTCGACGTCGATTTCCATCAGAAAGCGGTCGAGCTGGGCCTCTGGCAGCGGATAGGTGCCTTCCTGCTCCAGCGGGTTCTGGGTCGCGAGCACATGGAACGGCTTCGGCAGGTCGTGCCGTGCGCCGGCCACCGTGATGTGCTGTTCCTGCATCGCCTGCAGAAGTGCCGACTGCGTGCGCGGGCTGGCGCGGTTGATCTCGTCGGCCATCAGCAGCTGTGCGAACACCGGCCCGGCGATGAATCGGAAAGAGCGCTTGCCGGCGGCGGTCTCGTCGAGCACTTCGGCGCCGAGAATGTCGGACGGCATCAGGTCGGGCGTGAACTGGATGCGCTTGGCGTCGAGGCCGAGCGTCACACCCAAGGTTTCCACCAGCTTGGTCTTGGCGAGGCCCGGCACGCCGATCAGCAGCGCGTGGCCACCTGCCAGAATCGTGATCAGCGTGTTCTCGACGACGCGGTCTTGGCCGAAAATAACCGTGGAGATCGCCTCTTTGGCGGCCCGGACGTCGCTGGCGACCTGCTCGGCAGAGCGCACGATGACGTCTTCAAGTTTCTCGACACTGTCCGCGCCTGCCATCCAGTCTCTCCTGTTCGCGCTCGCCTGTCGACGGGTCCAACCTGTCGCAGCGGCGTCGTGTCATTTCCGCAGCCATGCTAGGCTGCCGCTGCGGCGAAGCGAAGGCTATGGTTTTATTAGCCAAATCTATCCCCACATTATGAGCATCGCGGATTTGCGCCCATCACGATGTGGAGAGTTGAATCGCGCCGTACGTTGGCAAAGATGCGCAGCTATCGTGCAATTTCTGGAGATCAGGGTCAGGGTAAACCATGGCGAAGCAAGGGCAGACCGCAAACCACAGTCTCGACGGATTGACCGAAGCCGCGCGTGACGCGGCGGGCCGATCCGCGACCGGCAAGGGCCTGCCGCCGGTGCATCTGTGGAATCCGCCGTTCTGCGGCGACCTCGACATGCGCATTGCGAGCGATGGAACCTGGTTTTATCTCGGCACGCCGATCGGCCGGTCGGCCTTGGTGCGGCTGTTCTCGACCATCCTCAAGCGCGAGGATGGCAAACACTTTCTGGTGACACCGGTCGAGAAGGTCGGCATCAAGGTCGATGACGCGCCGTTTCTGGCGGTTGAAATGGTCAAGGACGAGGATGCGCTCGGGCGCGTGCTGCGCTTCCGCACCAATGTCGACGACTGGATCACGTGCGACGCGGATCACGGATTGCGATTCGAAACCGCCGCCGATGGCGGAATCGTGCCCTATCTGCACGTCCGCGCCGACCTCTGGGCCAAGGTGACGCGGGCGTTGTATTACGATCTGGTTGACATCGGCGAGGAGCGGGTGGTCGATGGTCATCCGAAATATGGAATTGCTTCCGGCGGCGCGTTCTTCGCGATGGCCGACGCGGAGCAGATGAGGGAAGCACTTTGAACGGGCCGGAAGCACTTTGAACGAGCCGATGATGGGGATTGAGTCTGCCTTGGGCAGCATCAGTTCGGCCGACTTCTTCGATCGCGCGCTGCGGCGCTTGCGGTTCGACGTGCCTCCGGCGCTGACCGACGCCAGCGTCATTCCCGCAAGCGGCGATCACGGCACCGACCGGATGCTTCGGTTGATCGCGCAGGAGCAGCCGATCCGGCCCGCCGCAGTGTTGATCCCGGTGATCGAACACGCCGAGCCGACCGTGCTGCTGACGATGCGCGCCGCGCATCTCAACGATCATGCCGGGCAGATCGCATTTCCCGGCGGCAAGATCGACGCTACCGACAATTCGCCGCTCGACGCCGCGCTGCGGGAGGCGGAAGAGGAGATCGGCCTCGACCGCTCCTATGTCGAACCGATCGGCTATCTCGACGTCTACGGCACCGGCTTCGGTTTCCGCATTCTGCCGACGGTCGCGCGCGTGCGGCCCGGCTTCGAACTGACCATCAACAAATCGGAAGTCGACGACGCCTTCGAGGTGCCGTTGTCGTTCCTGATGAACCCGGGTAATCACCAGTTGCACAGCAAGGAATTCCGCGGCGCGCAGCGCTCCTACTACGCGATGCCGTTCGCCGAGCGTTACATTTGGGGCGCGACCGCAGGCATCCTGCGGGTATTATACGAACGGATCTGCCTGCCATGATTCGTGCCGTACTGACGGAAGTCGCAGTCTTCCTCATCCCCTTCATCCTCTACGCGGCCTATCTGGTGATCACGCGCTCGGCGCTGACGCATCGCTCGTCATGGCCGCTGCGCGTTGTCGGCTGGCTGCTGTTGTCGGCGCTGATGTTGGTGATCGTCAGCCTGCTGTTGCTCGTCCACTACTCCGGCGCTCCGCCGGGCGCGACTTATGTGCCCGCGCATATCGAGGACGGCCGGCTCGTTCCCGGAGTCGAAAAATGACCGCTGCGGTGCGCGCCGACGCGCCGTGGCTGCATGTCGGCCCGGCTGCCCAGGTTCTCGCACTGCTCGACGGCCATGGTGAGGAAGCGCGTGTGGTCGGCGGCGCAGTGCGCAACGCGCTGCTGAAGCTGCCGATCGGCGACGTCGACATCGCCACCACCGCATTGCCCGAAGAGGTCGTTCGCCGCGCCAGGGCGGCCGGCATCAAGGCCGTTCCGACCGGAATCGAGCACGGCACCGTGACGCTGGTGCTCGATGGCCACGGCTTCGAGATCACCACGCTGCGCGAGGATGTCGAGACGTTCGGCCGCAAGGCCAAGGTCGCGTTCGGCCGCGACTGGGTCCGCGACGCCCAGCGCCGCGACTTCACCATCAACGGGCTGTCGGTCTCCGCCGACGGCGTGGTGCACGACCATGTCGGCGGCCTCGACGACATCGCCGCGCGGCGGGTGCGGTTCATCGGCGACCCGGATCAGCGCATCGCCGAGGACTATCTGCGCATCTTGCGGTTCTTCCGCATCCACGCAGCTTATGGCGTCGGCGCTCCCGAGCGGGACGGGTATCTGGCCTGCATCCGCGGCCGTGGCGGCTTGTCGACGCTGTCGGCCGAGCGGATGCGGATGGAGATGCTGAAGCTGATGGTGGCCGGCGGCGCTGCGGCATCGGTGGTCGCGATGGCCGATGGCGGCCTGCTGCTCGGGGTGCTCGGCGGCGTGATCTATCCTGGAGCTTTCGCGGCGATGGTCGAGGCGGAGCGCGCGCTCAGTCTCGACGCCGACCCGGTGCGGCGGCTCGGCGCGCTCGCCGTCGCGGTCACCGAGGACGCCAAGCGGTTGACGCAGCGGCTGCGGCTGTCGAACGCGGAGAGCAAGCGGCTCGACTCGATGGGGCATCGCTGGTGGCGGCTGGCCCGCATGGACGAGGCCACCGCACGCCGCCGGCTGTATCGCCTCGGGGAGCCGCGGTTCCACGACAGGATGATGCTGGCCTGGGCGCGGGCAGGGCGTGAGGCCGATCCTGCGCCATGGCGCGACCTGATTGCGTTGCCGCAGCGCTGGCGCGCGCCGGCTTTTCCGCTGAAAGCCGCCGATTTCATTGCCCGCGGTTTCGCCGAGGGGCCGGCGCTCGGTCATGTCCTGACGCTGGCGGAGGACGCCTGGCTCGCCGCGGACTTCCCGGTCGACGATCAGCGGCTGCAGGCGATCGCCGATCAGACCGCGGCGCGGTTCGCGCGCGATCACCGGCTCTGACGAGCGCTATCGGATCCCGATCGTCTTGTGTGTTTGCACACTGAGGCGCCATTGCGGATGGCGCAGGCAGTACGCGATCGCCAGACGGGTATGCTCGTCGCGCGCCGGGCCATCCATCGGCTGCAGCGAGAACCGCTCGAAGTCGAGCGCGGCGAATTGCTCCGGCATCGCCCCGGGCTGCGGATACACCAGCTTCAGCTCGTTGCCGCGCTTCACGCGCAGCTCAGCGCCGGCCTTGGGACTCACGCAGAGCCAGTCAATTCCCGGCGGCGGCTCGATCGTCCCGTTGGTTTCGACGCCGATCGCGAAGCCTTGCTTTTGCAGTGCGGCAATCAGCTCCGCGTCGAGTTGTAGCAGCGGCTCGCCGCCGGTGATCACGACGTAGCGATCAACCTCGGCGCCGGCCCATTGCGCTGCGATAGCGCCGGCGAGCTCGCCGGCGTCCGTGTAGCGACCGCCGAGCGTGCCGTCGGTACCGACAAAGTCGGTATCACAGAACCGGCATACCGCCTGATCGCGATCCTGCTCGCGGCCGGTCCACAGATTGCAGCCGGCGAATCTGCAGAACACCGATGCGCGCCCTGCATGCGCGCCTTCGCCCTGCAAGGTCAGGAAGATCTCTTTCACCGCGTAGCTCACGAAGCCTTGTCCTTTATCCGTAACGGGTCTGGCGGAGCGCTTCGCCGACCACCAACGCCGCGGCCATCGCGACGTTGAGCGATCGCATCTTCGGTTGCATCGGGATCAGCACGCGCGCATCGGCGGCTGCGGCGACATCGTCCGGTACGCCTGCGCTTTCCCGGCCCAGCAGCAGCACATCAGTGGATTGGTAACGTTGTTCGAGATAGGGTGTTACGCCTTTCGTTGTAAGCAAAATCACTCGGCAGTCAGCTTCCTTCCGCCATTGCACGAATTTTGACCAGGAATCATGGCGCAGGATCGTTACCTGATCGAGATAGTCCATTCCCGCGCGCCGGAAATGCCGATCTGATGTCGGAAAGCCTGCAGGCTCGATGATGTGAGCTTCGAGGTTTAAACACGCGCAAAACCGAAGAAGTGTGCCGGTGTTTTGCGGAATGTCGGGTTGGTACAGGGCGATCCGCATACGTAATGCTCCCTAGCAACTGAATTATAACTCGCGTTCCGACATGACAATTCGCGGGAATTTTATGAGCCGCGCTGAATAGCCGTTGGCGGGCTTGCGCTCTACCGGCAAGGGTGCCAATAGATCGATTCTGGACTGTCTGTTTCTTCCCGACCGGCTTGCGTCAAGCAGCCAAGGGGTTGCGTGGGCTGCGGACTCCGGCGGCCTTCCCTCGGGCGATCGTTTTCGCGTCTTGCCGAGACCGCTTCGCCGGCCGCAGATATGAAAGGGCTTTGGATCGTGACGACAGAGACTTCGGCGGAACCGACACGCCGTGATTTTCTCTACATCGCAACCGGCGCCGTGGCTGCAGTCGGCGCAGCTGCGACCGTGTGGCCGTTCATCTCGCAGATGAACCCGGACGCATCGACGATCGCCGCCGGCGCGCCGATCGAAGTCGATCTGACCCCGATCGCTGAGGGTCAAGACATCAAAGTGTTCTGGCGCGGCAAGCCGATCTACATCATGAACCGCACCAAGAAGCAGGTCGAAGAAGCGCGTTCGGTGAGCCTGTCGGCATTGCCCGACCCGCAGACCGATCAGGACCGCACCAAGGAAGGCTACGAGCAGTGGCTTGTCGTGGTCGGCATCTGCACTCACCTTGGCTGCATTCCGATCGCGCATGAAGGCCTGTTCGACGGCTTTTTTTGCCCCTGCCACGGTTCGCAATACGATTCCTCCGGCCGAATCCGCCAAGGGCCGGCCCCGGCGAACCTGCCGGTCCCGCCGTATCAATTCGTCTCCGACACCAAAATCCAGATCGGCTGACGCTCAGTCGCGTCGCCACATCGCTTACTAGGATCGCATCATGAGCGGACCCTCGACCTATCAGCCACAAAGTCCTTGGATGAAGTGGCTTGAACAGCGCCTGCCAATCGGGAACTTTGTTCACTCCTCGTTCATTGCGTGGCCGACGCCGCGGAACCTGAACTACTGGTGGACGTTCGGCGCCATTCTTTCGATGATGCTCGCGCTGCAGATCATCACCGGCATTGTGTTGGCGATGCACTACACGCCGCACGTCGACATGGCCTTCGACTCGATCGAGCGCATCGTTCGCGACGTCAACTACGGCTGGCTGCTGCGCAACATGCACGCCGCCGGCGCGTCGATGTTCTTCATCGCGGTCTACATTCACATGTTCCGCGGCCTGTATTACGGGTCGTACAAGGCGCCGCGCGAAGTGTTGTGGATCCTCGGCGTGATCATCTACCTGCTGATGATGGCGACCGGTTTCATGGGCTACGTGCTGCCGTGGGGCCAGATGAGCTTCTGGGGCGCCACCGTGATCACCAACCTGTTCTCGGCGATCCCGTTCGTCGGCGACAGCATCGTGACGCTGCTGTGGGGCGGCTATTCGGTCGGCAACCCGACGCTGAATCGCTTCTTCTCGCTGCACTACCTGCTGCCCTTCGTGATCGTCGGCGTCGTCGTGCTGCACATCTGGGCGGTGCACGTCACCGGCCAGAACAACCCGGCCGGCGTCGAACCGAAGACCGAGAAGGACACCGTCCCGTTCACGCCGTACGCGACGTTGAAGGACGTGTTCGGCATGTCCTGCTTCCTGATCTTCTTCTCGTGGTTCATCTTCTACATGCCGAACTATCTCGGCGAAGCCGACAACTACATTCCGGCGAACCCGGGTGTGACCCCGCCGCACATCGTGCCTGAATGGTACTACCTGCCGTTCTACGCGATCCTGCGCTCGATCCCGGACAAGCTGATGGGCGTCGTCGCGATGTTCGGCGCGATCATCGTCCTGCTGTTCCTGCCCTGGCTCGACAGCTCGAAGGTGCGTTCGTCCCGCTATCGTCCGCTGGCGAAGCGGTTCTTCTGGGGCTTCGTGGTCTGCTGCCTGGTTCTGGGGTGGCTCGGCTCCAAGCCGGCGGAAGGCATCTACACTATGCTTGCCCGCGTCTTCACCTTCTTCTACTTCGCCTACTTCCTGATCGTGCTGCCGATGCTGTCACGGGTCGAGAAGACCCTGCCGCTTCCGAACTCGATCTCTGAAGACGTGCTGAACAAGGGCAAGGTGATTGGCACGACGGCGGCGAGCCTGTTCGCCGTGGTGTTGGCCGGATCCATGATGTTCGGCGGCGTGCAGAGCGCCAAGGCGGCGGAAGGCGGCGAGAGCCCGCCCTCGCTGAGCTGGAGTTTTGCTGGCCCGTTCGGCAAGTACGATCGCGCCCAATTGCAGCGTGGCTTCAAGGTCTACAAGGAAGTCTGCTCGGCCTGTCACTCACTGAAGTTGCTGCAATATCGCAACCTCGCCGAGCCGGGCGGCCCCGGCTTCACTCTGGATCAGGCCAAGGCGATCGCCGCCGAAGCCTCGATCAAGGACGGCCCCAACGACGCCGGCGAAATGTTCGAGCGCCCCGGCCGGCTCGCCGACACCTTCCACTCGCCGTTCCCGAACGAGCAGGCGGCGCGCGCGGCCAATGGCGGCGCGGTTCCTCCGGACATGTCGCTGCTTGCGAAGGCTCGCTCCTATCCGCGTGGCTTCCCCCAGTTCGCGTTCGACCTGTTCACCCAGTTCCAGGAGCAGGGCCCGAACTACATCGACGCGCTGCTGCAGGGCTATCTGGATACGCCGCCGGAAGGGTTCGCGTTGCCGGACGGGTCGTACTACAACAAGTGGTATCCCGGCCATTCGATCAAGATGCCGCCCCCGATTTCGGACGGGCAGGTGACCTATGACGACGGCAGCCCCCAGACGGTTCAGCAATACGCCAAGGACATCACGTCGTTCCTGATGTGGGCCGCTGAGCCGCATCTCGAAGCTCGCAAGCGCCTTGGTCTGCAGGTCATGATCTTCCTGATCATTCTCAGCGGCCTGCTGTACTTCACCAAGCGCAAGGTCTGGTCGAACGCGCACTGAGCGCGAACGACGAGAGATCAGACGACGATCTCGTGACAGAAAGCTCCTTCGGGGGCTTTTTTGTTGCGTCGAGCCGCGATGTGCGGCTGCACCTCCGGCGATTGCATCTCGCAGTCAGTGCGGACACAATGTTCGCAACGATGTGCGACTCAAGCGGAGGAATCATGGGCACGATCATCACCTTCAAACGTCCCGACGGTCAGGACGCCAGCGGCTATCTGGCCAACGCCGCGCGCGGCAATGCGCCCGGCGTCGTCGTGATCCAGGAATGGTGGGGGTTGTCCGAGCAGATCAAGGGCCTGACCGACCGCTTCGCTCTGGCCGGTTTCGATGCGCTCGCGCCCGATCTCTATAACGGGAAGGTCGTGCCCTATCACGACACGGACGCAGCCAACAAAGAGATGAGCTCGCTCGATTTCATCGACGCGACGACGCAGACCGTGCGCGGTGCGGTGGCCTATCTCGCGCGCAACGGCGCCAAGGTCGGCCTCACCGGGTTCTGTTTGGGTGGCGCGGTCACCGTGATCGGCGCGTGCAAGATCCCCGAGCTCAGCGCCGCGGTTGTGTTCTACGGCATTCCGCCGGAGCAGGCGGCCAAACCCTCGGAAGTGCGGGTTCCGCTGCAGGGCCATTTCGCCAACCGCGACGATTGGTGCACGCCGCAAGTCGTCGACGCCTTCGAGAAGGGACTGAAAGAGGCCGGCAAGACGGCGGAACTTTTCCGCTATGAAGCCGACCATGCCTTCGTCAACGAGCAGCGCGCTGCGGTGCATGATCGCGAAGCCGCGGAACTCGCGTGGTCGCGCGCCACTGCATTCTTTGGAAAGCATCTCGGCTGATCCGCCGTTGCCTCTAAAATTTGAGCGGTCGCCTGAAGACTTGGAAGAAGGGTTTGCTGCGATAAGGCTGTCAAATGTACGAGGACAGCAATGGTTGAGAGAGTTGTAACACCAGGTCGCAACGTCATCGACTTCGCGGACTATCAGCGAACTCAGCGACCGAGTAAGGCAACAGCGATGAACGGCCGCTTCTGCCGTCACTGCGGCGCGGCGCTGCTCGACGACGATTCCGAGGATGATTGCTCGAGCGCCGGCATCGGTTTGCAGAGACCGGTCCGCGGGCGGTCGCCGCGCCGCATCCGTTTCGATTGATCGACAACGACCAAACAAAAAAAAGCGGGGCGATCGCTCGCCCCGCTGCTGACAGGAGAGCGGCGACCTCGCTACACGTGCTGGCCGCCGTTGATGTGGATCTCGGCGCCGTTCACGTAAGACGACGTCTCTGTGCACAGCACGTAGATGATCTTGGCGACTTCGTCCGGGGTGCCGAGCCGACGCAACGGGATGTCTTCTTCGACGATCTTTTCGGTGCCCGGCGACAGGATCGACGTGTCGATCTCGCCCGGCGCGATCGAGTTGACGCGAACGCCGATGCGGCCGAAATCCGACGCCATCTCACGCGTCAGCGCGGCCAGCGCTGCCTTGGAGGTAGCGTAGGCTGCCCCCGCGAAAGGATGCACCCGCGAGCCGGCGATCGAGGTGACGTTCACCACCGAGCCTTTCGCCGCCTTGAGTTCCGCGATCAACCCGCGCGCCATCATGATCGGCGCAAAGAAGTTGACGTGGAATACGTGTTCCCAGGTGTCCATTTCGGTGTCGATCGAGCCGAGCCGGCCGCCGCCGGCGGCTTTCGGCGAGATCGCGGCATTGTTGACCAGAGCGTGGAGCTGATCGCCGTCGAGGCGTTCGCGGATTTCCGCGATGCCGCGCAACGTATCGTCGCGGTCGCCGAGATTGATCTGGATGTGATCCTCAGGGCCAGCGCCCCAAGGGCATTCCTCGGGGAAGGGGTGGCGCGAGCAGGTGATCACCCGCCAGCCGGCGCTGGAGAAGCGGATCACCGTGGCGTGGCCGATGCCGCGGCTGGCGCCGGTCAAAATCATGGTCCGGCGCTGCGCATTGCTGTCGGGCGCGCGCGGCTTCGCGGTGTCGGGGCTCATGGATACAGCCTTGTCTTGATCCAGGGTTGGGCCGGGGTATCCCGGCTGAATTCGATCCGGTCGTGCAGGCGGAACGGGCGGTCGTGCCAGAACTCGAAGCGCAACGGCGCGATCCGCCAGCCGCTCCAGCCCGGCGGGCGCGGAACCTCACCGACCAGATAGCGCGCAGCCACCTTGGCGATCGCCTGCTCGAAGGCGAAGCGGCTCTCCAGCGGCTGCGATTGTTTGCTGGCCCAGGCGCCGATCTGCGCCTGCTTCGGCCTGGTGGCAAAGTAGTCGTCGGCTTCGGTTTCGGTTACCGCAGACACCGCGCCGCGAATGCGAACCTGACGCCGCAACGACTTCCAATGAAACAGCAGCGCCGCCTTTGGGTTGGCGGCAAGCTCGCGACCCTTCTGGCTGGCGATGTGGCTGTAGAACACGAAGCCGTCAGTGTCGTAGCCCTTCATCAGCACCATCCGGACATCCGGCAGACCGTCGGGGTCGACCGTGGCCAGCGCCATCGCGTTCGGATCGTTAAGTTCGGATTCATTCGCATCTGCAAACCACTCAGCAAACAACGCAAATGGATTCTCCGCCGCGGTGAAATCACCGGACGTTAACTGACTCTGTTGTTGGATGGAGGTATCGCTCATGCGAGGAAATCCGACTTGCGCTTCACCACGGTCCGAAACGCGCTGGGAACTCTGTATAGGTCAGACCTATATAGGGCACGCAACCGCGTTGGCCTATCGGCGATCGCCCCATCCGCGGCGATGATAGCGATTCTAATGGGTCCGGGACTCGGCGGCTGCAGTGTCGGGGGTAAGGATGCAGCTTTTGCCCAAATGGAAAGCAACGACTTCACCGGCTCCATCCGCGCCTTGGCGCCATCTTCCGATAACGGCCCGACCGAGGCGGATCTGGCAATGGCGCGCATTGCCGCGTCCGACGTGCTGACCAAAGGCGACAAGGATTCGAGCCAGCCCTGGGAGAATCCGGCCACCGGTGCGCGCGGTTCGGTGACGCCGATCGCCGCCGCCTACACCAGCGATGGACAATCCTGCCGCGACTTTCTTGCGAGCTACGTCAAAGACAGGTCGGAGAGCTGGATGCAAGGTGCGGCGTGCCGCTCGGCGCAAGGGCATTGGGAAATCCGCTCGCTGAAGCCCTGGCGGCGCAGCTGACGCGCCGCGAAGGCGGCCGAAAGCGGTTGCAAAAGCGACACAAAAACCCCAGATGAAACGCCAATGGGCGTTCTGCCCAGGGTTCGAATTCCTTGAAGGAGACGAGACGGATGCGCGACCCCTATGAGGTCCTGGGGGTGCAGCGGGACGCCAGCGCTGCGGCGATCAAGAGCGCCTATCGCAAGCTGGCCAAGAAGCATCACCCCGACGCCAACAAGAACGATCCGAAGGCTGCTGCCCGCTTCGCCGAAGTCAATTCCGCCAACGAAATCGTCGGCGACGAGACTAAACGCAAACAGTTCGACCGAGGCGAGATCGACGCCGAGGGCAAGCCGCGCTTCCAGGGCTTTCCCGGCGGCGGACGCGGTGGGCGCGCAGGCGGGCCCGGCGGTGGCTTCGAGCACAATTTCCGTGGCGGTGGCGGCGGCGGATTCGCTGGCGCGGGCGGCGCAGGCTTCGAGGACATTCTGAACTCGATGTTCGGTGGTGCGGCCGGCATGCGCGGCGGTCCGCGCGGCGGCCCCCAGGGGTTCGATTTCGACACCGGCGGCTTCGCTCCCGATCTCGACCAGACCGTCGCGATGACGGTGACGCTGGAAGAGGCGGCCCAAGGCACCGAGAAGCGCGTCCGGCTGCCGACCGGCAAAGAGCTCAACGTCAAGATTCCGGCTGGCGTCAGTTCGGGCCAGCAGATCCGGCTGAAAGGGCAGGGCGATAGCGCCCCCGGCCATCGCGCCGGCGATCTGCTGATCACCGTCAACTACGCCCCGCATCCGCACTTCAAGGTCGAGGGCACTGATCTGCGGCTGGAGCTGCCGATCACGCTGTATGAGGCGGTGCTCGGCGCCAAGGTTCGCGTCCCGACGCTGACCGGCGCAATCGAACTGTCGATCCCGAAGAACACCTCGAGCGGGAGAACCTTCCGGCTCAAGGGCAAGGGGTTGCTGAAGAACGGCGCGACCGGCGACCTGTTCGTCACCACGCGGATCACGCTGCCGGACGGCCACGATGCCGAGCTCGAGGCGCTGATGCAGAAATGGCGCGACGGCCATCCGTATCACCCGCGCAGCGACCTCAAATAACTGCCGGATCGGCTGGAAGACGGTGGCGTGGCCCGGCCAAAAGGGGAGCGGCCTCGGCGCGGGGGATCAGCGCAACCCCGGCCAAGGCCGCTGTGCGTCGATCGGCGGATCAGACGCGGATCAAACATCCTGAGTTCATCGGACGATAGTGAGGCGCGTCCATGTTGGAAACCGCGATTATCGATGTCGAAATTGGGACGACGATGATTGCTAAGTCAATAGTGCCCGCCGGCTCCAACTGATTGCCAACTAACCGCCGCTCTTGTCGGTCTGCTCATAGACCTGCTTCGCTACTTCGCTCAATCGGTCCCTGTCGGTCGGGCCCGACAGCACATAGCCAACGCCGCGGTCGGTCCAGAACAGCGCGCCGTCGCGATCATCGCTGGCGTAGCGCATCTGCGTCGCGTCGGTTTTGGCGCGCGAGGTGTACAGCGTGAAGCGCTCGCCGCTGGCGCTCTCATACATCAGGAAGGCCGCCGGCGCGTCGGGTCCGGGCAATAGCCGCCCGCCGACCAGCTTCAGCCCGGCGCCGTCGAGCTCGGGCGCCCTCACCACATAGCCGACGCGCTTCGACAGCCATTGCTGCAGATGGGCGCGTTCGGAGCCCTCGACCTCGACGGGGTGGCGAACCTCGACGACGTAGAGCCGGTGCGCGTCCAGCGCATCGACGGTGAAGTTGCGGAAAATGCTCGGTGTCGCGGCTGCGCCGTGGGCGAACCAACCGGCTCCGCCGCCGGCGATGAACGCCGCGAGCGTTGCCGCGATTGCGCCGGCGATCCAGCGCCGCGGCGGGCGGTTGGTCAGCCGGTCAATCTGCAGGCGCGGCGGCACCGGCTCGTCGAACACCTGATCGTAGCGTGCGTGCAGCGCCTCCGCTATCGCGCGCCACGACGCCACGCGTTCCGCATCCGCCGGATGCGACGACAGCCAGGCTTCGACGTCACCGTGCCGCTCGTCCGGCAGTTCGCCGTCGACATAGGCATGCAGTTCGTCTTCGGTCACGGGAATCTTGGGGTCAGTCATGGCCATTCGTCTTCTGCATTTACTGTCTCATTTCACCCGCTTGAGCATCGGCCGTTCGCCTGCGAGGGTGGCGCGGATGTGGGCGCGGGCGCGGGCAAGGCGGGACATCACCGTGCCGATCGGCACGCGCTGGATGTCCGCGATCTCGCGGTAGCTAAGCCCCTCCAGAACAACCAGCAGTAGCACCGCCCGCTGCTCTTCGACCAGCGTCGCCAGCGCGCGCGCGATGTCGCCGCCCTCCGCTTCGGTGCCGCTGGCGTCCGCGCCGGTGTCGTTTAGCGGCAGCAATGGCGGACGGCGCGCCAGTGCACGGCGGCGGTTGCGGTTGAGGTTGGTCAGAATGGTATAGAGCCAGCTCCGCAGATCGCCGCCGTGAAACAACTTTTCCGAGCGCAGCGCCCGCACCAGCGTGTCTTGCACCAGATCGTCCGCAATATCGGCGTCGCGCGCCAGCGCGCGGGCGTACCGCCGCAGCGCGGGAATCAACTCTTCGACGCCGTCGCGAAAATCGTTCATGGCTCTGTTCGCCCGGACTTGCCTGCCGCGCGGCGGTGTCTCGGCGACGGCAGCAGCGCCGGGAATCATAACACCGCCGTGCGGCGCCTATTCCATCGCGCCAGGATTGCGCGAAATCGCTGAATTTGCAGCGAACATGGGGGCTGTACCCAGCCCGGCCGCTGGTGTAGGTCCAAAGCCTGATCAAGGCGATAGGATATGAAATGGTGACCGATTCAGGTCTGATGCACGGCAAGCGTGGTGTGATTCTGGGCGTGGCCAACAATCGGTCGATCGCCTGGGGCATCGCCAAGGCGTGCCGCGCCCACGGCGCAGAGATCGCGCTGACCTGGCAAGGCGACGCGCTGAAGAAGCGGGTCACGCCGCTGGCGGCCGAACTCGAGGGTATTTTGGTCGGGCATTGCGACGTGACCGAACCGGCGACCATTGACGCGGTGTTCGACGAGCTGAAGGCGAAGTGGGGCAAGATCGACTTCGTGGTCCACGCCATCGCGTTCTCCGACAAGGACCAGCTCGACGGGCGCTATGTCGAGACCACCGCCGATAATTTCTCCAAGACCATGCTGATCTCTTGCTATTCGCTGACCGCGATCGCGCAGCGGGCCGAGAAGCTGATGCCGGACGGCGGCTCGATCCTGACGCTGACCTATTACGGCGCCGAGAAATGGATGCCGCATTACAACGTGATGGGCGTCGCCAAGGCCGCGCTCGAGGCCAGTGTGCGCTATCTCGCTGCCGACCTCGGCGAAAAGAACATCCGCGTCAACGCCATCTCGGCCGGCCCGATCAAGACGCTGGCGGCGTCGGGGATCGGCGATTTCCGCTACATCCTGAAGTGGAATGAGTACAATTCGCCGATGCGCCGGACGGTGACGATCGAGGAAGTCGGCGACAGCGCCTTGTATCTGCTCTCGGGCCTGTCGCGCGGCGTCACCGGCGAAGTGCACCACGTGGATTGCGGCTACCACGTCGTCGGAATGAAGCGACCCGACGCGCCGGACATCACCTTGGCGAAGGACTGAGGAAGCGCTCCGCCGTCATCCGGAGGCGCGCGTCCGAAGGGCGCTCCTCGAAGGCTGACATCGCGGCTGCCGTCGCCCTTCGAGCTCGCTCATGCTGGCACCTTGGGACGACGGCTTTGCACAGGCTGATCATGCCCACCATCTACTACATCCGCCACGGCCAGACCGACTGGAATGCCACCGGTCGATTTCAGGGCACGCAGGACATTCCGCTGAACGACATCGGGCGCGCGCAGGCCAGCGCGGCCGGCCAACTGCTGCGCGATCTGCTGACCCGCGACGGCCGCGACGCCGCGAGCCTGTCTTATGTCGCGAGCCCGCTCAGCCGCGCTCGCGTCACCATGGAGCTGCTGCGCGTTGCGCTCGGCCTGCCGGCGGAGGATTACACCACCGACGACCGGCTGCGCGAGATCACCTACGGCGCCTGGGAGGGGTTCACGCTGGCGCAGATGGAGCAGTCCAACTCGGAAATCCACGCCGCACGTCTGGCCGATCGCTGGGCCGTGGCGCCCCTGCGCGGCGAGAGCTACGCCGACCGGCTGCCCTTTATCGCCGACTGGACCGGCGCGTTGACCAACGACACGGTGGCGGTTGGCCATGTCGGCACCGCGCGGACGCTGATGGTGGCGCTCGGCCTGAAATCGCCGGCGGAGGCGTTGGAAGGGCTGATCGAGCAGGGCGCACTCTATGTGTTCCGCGACGGCGGGCTGACGATCGTGCGCTGACCCCGTTTGAACCGTCGCCCACGAGGGGAGAAGGTGACAGCGGGCTTGTTTGACCACCCGTTTCCGGCGCGTTACCACACCCCTCAACCCTTCGCGCAGGCTGTCCCATGTCCTTCAATACATTCGGCCACATGTTTCGCGTCACCACCTTCGGCGAGAGCCATGGGGTGGCGATCGGTTGCGTGGTCGACGGCTGCCCGCCGCTGATCCCGCTGACCGAGGCCGATATCCAGGGCGATCTCGACCGCCGCCGGCCCGGCCAATCGCGCTTCACCACCCAGCGCCAGGAAGCCGATCAGGTAAAGATCCTGTCCGGCGTGATGGCGCATCCGGAGTCCGGCGCGCAGGTTACCACCGGCACGCCGATCGCGCTGATGATCGAGAACACCGACCAGCGCTCGAAGGACTATTCCGACATCAAGGACAAGTATCGGCCCGGCCACGCCGACTTCACCTATGAGGCCAAATACGGCATCCGCGACTATCGCGGCGGCGGCCGTTCCTCGGCGCGCGAGACCGCGAGCCGGGTCGCCGCTGGGGCGATTGCGCGAAAAGTGATCACCGGCATGAGTGTGCGCGGCGCGCTGGTGCAGATCGGGCCGCACAAGATCGATCGCGAGAAGTGGGATTGGGACGAGATCGGCAACAATCCGTTCTTCTGCCCCGACAAGGACGCCGCCTCGGTGTGGGAGGCCTATCTCGACGGCATCCGCAAGAGCGGCTCGTCGATCGGCGCGGTGATCGAGGTGATCGCCGAGGGCGTGCCCGCCGGGCTCGGCGCGCCGATCTACGCCAAGCTCGACGGCGACCTCGCCGCGGCGCTGATGAGTATCAACGCGGTCAAGGGCGTCGAGATCGGCGACGGCTTTGCCACCGCCGCGCTGACCGGCGAGGAGAACGCTGACGAGATGCGGATGGGCAATCACGGCCCAGCGTTTCTCTCGAACCACGCCGGCGGCATTCTCGGCGGCATCTCCACCGGCCAGCCGGTGGTGGCGCGGTTCGCGGTGAAGCCGACCTCGTCGATCCTGTCGCCGCGCAGGACCGTCGATCGCGAAGGCCATGACACCGACATCCTCACCAAGGGCCGTCACGACCCCTGCGTCGGTATCCGCGCGGTGCCGGTCGGCGAGGCGATGGTCGCCTGCGTGCTGGCCGATCATCTGCTGCGCCATCGCGGCCAGGTGGGCTAGCTCTGCGCTGAGCGTTCACCCTGGGAGCCTCGCTGCGTCATCCTCACTCAGCCAGCGCGATGCGCCCGCCTTGTCGTGCGCCGCTACTCCTCCGGCTCGGTGGTGAAAAGCAGCGGATAGCCCTTCACGCGGCCGGCGTCGGTGGCGCGGGTGGCTTTGGTCTCCGCGACATCCTTCGTGAACACCGCGACGACGCAGACGCCGCGCTGATGCGCGGTCAGCATTACCTTGTAAGCCTGATCCTCTGTCATCCGGAACTCGGCCTTCAGGATCATCACGACGAACTCGCGCGGCGTGAAGTCGTCGTTGACGAGGATCACCTTGTGCAGTTTGGGCCGCTCGAGCTTCGGTTTCGCCTTGGTCGACGGCTTGGTGACGATTTTGCCCATGCGTTGAACCGGTGCTGATCGCGGGTAGTTTACAGCCTCGGCTGGGATCAGGAAACCCACGGTCGCTCGGCGATCAGCGCAGTTTCGGTGCAGCGCGTCATTTTCCGGCGATTTCACTTATTGTTGTTAGTGACTGAAACGTGATCGCTGCGGAACCGGCTTTGCCGCTTTTCGTCGTCAGCATAGCGTGACACGATTACGTATCCTCGACCGGAGGGCGCACGATGCGCTGGTGGGTCTCGATCGGAGCGGTGGTTGCCGCCGTCTCAGCGGCCGGCATGGTCGGGGGACTCGCCGCGCCGAACCGGGCGGCGCCGATCGCCGATCGCAACGACGACGCCATGGCGGTGGATGTCGAACTGGTGCTTGCGGTCGATGTCTCCTACTCGATGGATGTCGACGAACTCGCGGTGCAGCGCGAAGGCTACGCCGAGGCGCTACGCTCCAGCGACTTCATGAAGACGTTGAAGACCGGGCCGAACGGCCGCATTGCCGTGACCTATTTCGAATGGGCGGCGGCGAGCGATCAGAAAATCATTCTGCCGTGGCAACTGATCGACGGGCCGGAATCGGCCGATGCGGTCGCTACCGAAATCATGAACGCGCCGCTGCGGCGGGCGTCGCGCACCTCGATCTCAGGCGCGATCAACTTCGCGATGCCGCTGTTCGAGCAGAACGCTTATCACGGGCTGCGTCGCGTCATCGACATCTCAGGCGACGGGCCCAACAATAACGGCGAGCCGGTGACGCTGGCGCGCGACGCCGCTGTCGAAAAAGGCGTCGTCATCAACGGCCTGCCGATCATGGTGAAGGAGCCATCCTACTCGACGATGGATATCGAGAACCTCGATTATTACTACGAGGATTGCGTGATCGGTGGTCCCGGTTCGTTCGTGGTGACGATCAAGAGCCGCGACAAGTTCAAGGAAGCGATCCGCACCAAACTCGTGATGGAAGTTGCCGGCCGCACCCCGCCACACCGCATCGTCCCGGTCGCCGACAGGGCGCAGACGCCGCGGGTGTCGTGTCTGGTGGGCGAGAAGATCTGGCAGGATCGATGGGGGCGGTGACCTTCCATCTTCTCCCCGGGTAGAAGATGGAAGGTCATTCCGGGGCGCGCGCAGCGCAAAGCGGAAGCCCGAGGTTGTCGGGACGACGCGATGAACAGCGCGTTGCCATCACCCCGCCGCCACCCAATTGCCGTGAAAGCCGTCCGGGACGCGGTGGCCGAGTTGCACCAAGGCGATCGGGCCGCCGGCGATGTCGGCGGCGTTGAACACCGCGAGGTCGCTGCGGTTTTCGCAGCTGCGCCAGATCACGGTCAGCAGCCAGCCATCGGCTTCGGCTGAATCCGGCTTGCGCGGCACGAACACCGGCTCGCCGATGGTGTCGCCGGTTGGCAGCAGATAGCGCGCGCGACGATGGCCGTTGCCGTCGACATGCACGAGTCCGGTGAGCATCCCGAGCATCGGCGTCTCCGGGCTGGCGCAGGCGTACCAGCCGTGGCCGCTGCGCAGGCCGGCGCGGCGCTCGTCGATCCGCGGGAATTCGCCGCTGATGTCGTCGAGATAGCTGCGCTTGAAGGCATTGGTGTTGCCGGCGAGGTCGAAGCTCCAGCGGCACAACCGCGCGCGGCCCTTCTCGGGATCGGTGCGGCGGCCGTCGGGATGGGTGAACAGCGGCGCTTCCTCGGATTGCATCACGTCGGCGACGATCTTTGTCCCGTCCTCCCACGCATTCATGACGTGGAACACGAAGCATGCGTCGCCGCGAAACCAGCGGATGTCGCGCGTCGTGCCGGTGCGCTTCATCACGCCGACATAGGAGCCCTTACCGGGGTCCCAGGCATAAGGCGGCCGACCGCGCATCGCCCGCCAGATGCTGCCGGTCAGCGGCAGGATCGGAAACAGCACGTAGTTCTCGGTGACGATGAAGTCGTGCACCATCGCCGCGTAAGGCGCCTTGAAGTACTCGAATCGCGTCACATGACCCGACGCATCGATCGCGCCGAAGGACATCGTTCGTTTCAGCGGCCCGGCGGCGTTGTAGCCGAAGAACAGCATCTCGCCGGTCACCGGGTCGATCTTCGGATGCGCGGTGAACGGCCCTTTCAGCGCGCCGCCATAGTCGCAATAGCCGCGTGTCGCCAGCGTGTCGCGCTCGATTTCGATCGGCAGATGCGCCTCTTCCAGCGCGAGCAGCCGGCCGGCGTGAAACACGATGTTGGTGTTGGCGACGTTGCCGTCATCGGTTGCCGAGCGCGGCGCGTCGGGCAGCTTGAGGTTGAACTCGCCGTAGAGCGCCCGACCGGCTGCATGTTCGGCCAGCCATTTCGGCGTGCGAACCCAGCGGTTGCGATAGCTGGCGCGGCCGTTCTCCAGCCTGAAAGCATGGAGCATCCCGTCGCCGAAGAACCAGTGCGCGTTCGGCGAGGCGAATTGCGGGTTGGCGCCGTTGCGATACAGCGTGCCGTTCAGCTCGCGCGGCAGCTCGCCTTTGATCGGCAGAGACGGCGCGTCGCATTCCATCGGGATCGGTGCAAGATTATCGCACGCATCCGGAATCCCCGTTACCTGCAGCATGTCGTGCTCCTGGCTGCGGTCCGCGCCGCAGCGGCGATCAGTTCAAGGTCAGCAGCCGGCCGAACGGCTGAATCGTATTCCTATGCGTCTCCGGCACCGCCCAGATCACCGGCCAGCGCGGCTTGAAATCCGCCGGACCCTCGAGGTCGGTCAGCACCACGGCGATGTCCGGCCGGTGCCGGTCGGCTTCGGCGAGCAAGGGGGTGAAGTCGGTGCCGCCCCCGCCGGCGAATTCGATCTCGCTCAGCACGAAACGACGGCCGGGCTCGAAGAATTCCACCTGCCGCACCCGCTCGTCGCCGATGATCAGCACCAGCCCCGCTTCCTGCCGCCGCGTGATGGTCTCGATCTCGCGCGCGAACCGTTCCATCAACCCATCATCGATCGAGCCGGAAACGTCGATAATCAGCGCCAGCCGCGGCTCGTTCTTGGTCGCGCAGAACCCCGGCTCGAACGGCATCCGGTGTTGGCCGGCGCGGCCCTGATTGGCGATGTAGGAGCGCGCCGGCCGCGACCAGGTCAGTGACGGTTTTCGTGCCAGGCCGCGTGCCAGTTGCACCCTCAGCACTTGTGCCCAGGGCGTGCGGGTGTGCGGCAGGTCGGCGATCAGCGCGCGCAGCATCGAGAACGCGCCGTCGCCGGCGTGGCCGCGCAGGATTCGCTCGCTCCATTCGCGGGCGTGTTCGGCTTCGTGCTCCGGCGCGGATTGCGATTCCGGGTTCGGGACCAGATCGCGAACGCCTCCGGCGCCGAGTTCGCGGACCTTGGCGGAGCGTGCGCCGTCGGCGCGCTGCTCGGCGCTTTGTTGTTCAGAACTGGATTGCGACCGGGATTGATCGCGGCCGCCGGAGCCGGACGCATCGGCCTGGGAGCCCGCCTGAGATTTGTTGCCGGACTTCGACTTGCCGTTGTTGCTGTCGGTGTCGCGATCGTCGATCGCGCGATACAGCTTCTCGACATCCCATTCCAGCAATGCCGCCTCGGCCTCCTGCTCGCGCTTGAGCGCCTTGGCGAGGATCTGCTCCAGCATCACCGATTTCGCGGGCAGCGTCAGCCAGCTCAGATGCGCCAGCGTCGAGTTGACGATGGCGTCGGCGCAGATGTTGAATAATTCGAGGTCGACATCACCGATCACGCGCTGCAGTTCGACGAAGCGTTGCGGATGTCGCAGCGCGATGTGCAGCACCTCGTGGGCGACGAGCCCGACCTGTTCGGGCAGCGCCAGCCGCTCGAACGCCGCGCCGTAATACACCACGGTGCCGTCGGTGAACGCTACTGGCGCTACGTCGCTGTCGGCCGGCAGGTCCTGATGCCGCACCCATAGCGCGAGTCCGCCGGTGGATGGCGCGAACTCCACCATCCGCTGGATTGCGCGTGTTCCGCGATGGCAATACAGCGCAGCGGCCTCAGGCATCCTGCATATCCATTTGCCGGCGCTCGCCGTAGCGGGCATAAGCCGGGCTGTCGAAGATCGCGGCCTCGAGGCCGTTCTCCAGCGCGCGCTGCATCAACAGCTCCATCGCCAGCGTCTGCGCCTCGCGGATCGGCAGCGGCACCGCGCCGCGGATGTCGGGGAGTTGCTCGATGATTTCGAGCGCGCGCGCCAGCGTCGGCTGATCGGTGCAGGCCGCGAGCAGCCCGTACAGCATGCCGTACAGTGCATCGAGGGTTTTGGGGAGAAGCGCTGCGGTGTCCGGGCCCGGGCGTGCCGCGAGCAGACGCACCACGTCGGTGCCGGCCTTGATCTCGCGCAGCACCCCGAAGAATTCCGCCGCGTTGGCGGCGCCGATCCGGCCCTGCACGAACAGCCGCTTGGCCTGATCGGAAAGTCCCGACTTCAGCACGTTGGAGATATCCTCCCAGCCGCGCGGGCTGGCGCCGACCAGATGATCGCCGGCGAGCTGGGCCTGCGTATCGTCGAGCTTGTCCGGGCGGATCTTCAGATAGGCCATCACTTCCGGCGCGAAGTCGCGGGCCATGGCGTGGCTGAGGAAGGCGTCGATCGCGGTCTGCACGTTGAAGTGGAACATGCGGTCGGCGAGCGCCGTGCCCATATCGTGGCTGATCGCGCCGTGGAAGCTGGCGTTTCCGGCGGCGACAACCAGCCAACCGTCCGGCAGTTGGTAGTTGCCGACGCGGCGGTCGAGGATCAGCGAATAGGCCGAAATCTGCAGCCGCTGATCGGCGGCGGTCAGCTCGTCGAGGAACAGCAGGCCCTCGGGCTGGTCGGCGGACGGCAGGAACTCCGGCGGAAACCACACCGTTTTGGCGAGGTTCTCGTCCGCGTAGATCGCGCCGCGGATATCGACCGGCTCGATCGTAGTGAGGCGCAGATCCACCAGCGGCACCTTGTAGTGCTCGGCGACCTGGCGCACGACCGACGACTTTCCGACCCCGCGGGTCCCCCACAGCATCGACGCACGGCGGCGCAGCGTCGGCTCGGCATATTGTTCGATCAGCGCCGCCTTCGCTGCAGCGATCGAGACCGGGGGAATGTTCATCGGATTGCCGTGCATGGATCGGCTCCTCGGTTAGGTCAGCTGAACGTCGAGAGTCTGCGGCGCGGCCGTCTCGATCTGTGGATGCCACGCGGCGTGCGTGATGCGGCGCGGGAGCGGCGGAATCTCCATCGATGGGATATCGCGCATGCCGAATGCGCCGATCATCAACAGCGGCGGCGCGCCCATCAGCAACAGGTTGACGATCGAATCCTGCGGGATCTCGACAAGCGTCAAGCCAGCTGCGCCCAGAATTAGGCCGCCGAAGAACAACAATGGCAGCGAGCGCCGCAGCGCAACGACCCAGCGCGCCCGCGCCAGCGCGTCGTGATAGGCAGCCGGCGGCTGCGTCAGCGTATGCGTGAGATGCGCGACCGTTTTCTCCAGCCGCGCTTCGATTGCGCGGCTCAGTTCCGGCTCAGCGCCGCGCACCTTGAGCTTGCCGCTCCAGCCGGCCTTGCTCTTGCGCAGCGGCGACCAGGCCCAGCCGAGAACCGCGAGCAGATCCTCCGGCAGTTCGGCGCCGGCGACCTTCGGCGTGATGTCGATCTCGACGGGGTAGCCCTTCACATGCGCCGGACGCAGCACCAGGGTGAAGCCGGCGATGTCGGCCACGCCGCGCAGCAACTCGCGTGTTACGGCAGTCGGAGCGGCGTTCTTGCCGCTGTCGCTCGGGATCAACCGATAGTTCAGCGCCACGATCGTGCCGTCCACTGAGCGAAACTGCTGATGCGGCAGCACGGCCTCGATCCGCGCCAGCAATGCGTCGGGATCTTCGCCCTGGGTCTCCAGGGTCGCCGACAGGCCGCAAGCGTGCGTGAGTGTGCGTGTGAGCACACTGAAGCCCTGCCGCGGATTATCGAGCTGGAGGACTTCGCAGGCGTTAACGCCGGCTGGGTCGGCTTCGTTGTGCGTGACCGGCTTGAAGATCAGCCGGCGGTTGATCCGGTCACTGGCGTCAAGATCGACATGAAAGCCGCGGTGCGTGAACGGGCGCACCAGGCCCAGGATCTCGTGATGCGTGAGCGGATGCGTCGGCGGCGCGTCGAGGCCTGCCGAACCGGTGAGAAGCCTTGCGTAGTTCATTTGCGTTCAACACCTCCGAATTCGGTGCCTCATCACATGACTTGCATTGTCAGTTAACAGCGTTCGCATTGCTCAATGCAACTCGAAAACCCATGCCGCGCCCTCGATGAGGGGAGCGTCGCTTCACATAATCGTGCGGCGGCGCTCCTTCCTGTGTCAGGCGCTCACGGCAGTCGCGTCAGTCGGCGCTGACACCGCCAGGAACTGATCGTATGAACGGACGACCTCACCCAGAACTTCGAAGTGAAGCATCGCGCCTGCGTCGAACTTTACGATAGTCCAGTTCGAGCGTCCTGCGACGCGACTCTTGTGGCGGTAATCCACGAAGTCGCCACGCACGCCATGCGCCATCCAAACCGGCAGGCGTAGCGATTCGTAAATGCGAAGGATATCCTTGCTGAACATATAGCCGGAAACAAAGTAGTACGGCGCGTAGCGTGCGCCGGGTTGATGGGTGGTATGGTAGTCGTAATCGAGCATCGACTCGTCGATGTCTTTCGAGCCCCAGGCCTTTTCGAGGAACTTTCGAATCACCGGCCTCGTTGTTAAAAGATTGAAGAAGCCTCGATCCCACAGTTTGAATCTCAGTGTGCTCAGCAACCAGGATTGGCCACGCGTGGCCGGCTCCGCCTCGTCGCGCGCCTTGCCTTCGAAGCCGGTCGGACTGATCAGGCCGAGAGTATTGAACGCGTCGGGCTTCTCTGCCGCTGCACGTGCGGCGAATTCGCATGACAACGACAGCGCCACCACATCGATCGGCTCCGGTCCGTGAACTTCCTGCACGCGTGCGATCGCCGCATGGACCGCATCGGTCATCAGCCGCGCTGTATACTCGCGGTCGTCGCGGTCGGACTGGCCGAAGCCGGGGAGGTCGACGGCGTGAACCGGGCGATGCTTGGCGTAGTGATCATACAGCGTTTTGATTTCGAAGGCGGAGCCTGCGGCGTTGATGCTGTGCACCAACAGCAGCGGCCGCGTCGTATCGTCGCTAGACGTCAAGCCGAGCGAGTAGGTCGCGAGCCGGCCGACTTTCGTGACGATGTCGGCACGTGCGCCGCCCACCGGGTTGGCGAGGTTTGACCGTGCATAACCCTGCTTGGCGTTCCTCGGTATGGTTGTTTCATTGCTGACGACCGACATCTGCGAATCTCCTCGAGATCAATAGATGGTTGGGCAAATATTGTGGGCCCATTCGGTTCCATCAATGCAACAGCAAAATGGAACTAATTAGTAAAATGGTATTTGCGTATATTCTTTTCGGCGCGTTGCGCCACGAATCGTGATCAGCGCGAGCTGTTGGATGGGCGCGAAGAGTCACGCGCGGTTGACGTCAACAGAGTAGTTAGTTGTCGCGACCGGAAGATGGTTGTCCGTTCGGCTTGACACGAACGCCCTTGCGCAGCCGCGTCCACGGCAATGACGCGGTATCTGCCGGCATCGCGCCCGGCGCGGCGCAGATCAACAGCCGCTCGGCAATCGGCTGGAAATCGGCGCGGAAATGCACCGAGCTTTTGACGACGAGGATCGCCTGTTGGGTCGGCTCGATGCCGACATAGCGATACATCGCCTGATCGGCGAGCTGGGCCTTGTGCGAGGAGACGACGACGCGGACGTCGCCGATGCGCAGGCATGCCGACGGCCCCATCTCCATCTCGCGGCCGCCAAAGTATGGGCCGGGCGCAATGAAGCGGCCGTCGGACAGGCGCTCGACGACGAAGCTCGCTTCATAAGGGGCGTCGCCTTCGATGCCGGACTTGCCGCCGAGCGCGAGCTGGACAGTCACGCCGACGCCTGCTTGATGCGCGGCCTGCGCCGAAGCAGGATCGTAGATCACGCCGATTGCGGCGCGTTGCGCGTTGTTGCGCACCAGCGCGCGCAACATCCCGGTGGTGTCGGAGTCGCCGCCGGCACCGGGATTGTCCTGGGTATCTGCGATGATCACCGGTCTGGTTGCGCCGCGCGCGATCTCCATCGCCAGCTGCACGCCGTCATCGGGCGAATAGATCGTGCCGTCGAAGTCGTTCTCGTGGCCGACCACCAGTGCGGCGACTTGGTCCGCAGCGGCATCGGACTCGGCTTGCGTGCGTCCGTAGGCGAACACGCTGGCGCCGCAATCGGGGAAGTCGGCGGCGGGGAAGCCCGGCGCGAACGACAGCGACGGCACCGCGTCGCTCTGCAGCGCGGCGAGCTTCGCGTAGATGCCCCTGGTCGGCTCGTCGAAGGTGCATTGCCAGGAGATCGGGATCAGGAACGGCAGTTGCCGAAACGCCTTGGCGAGCCTTCTGCCGCTTTGAAAAAGGAGATCGAGATGCTGAGCCGAGGCGCGGCCGGTGTCGGCCATGTCGACATGCGGATAGGTGCGATAGGCGATCAGCGCATCGGCGTGCGCGATCATTGCCGGCGTGACGTTGGCGTGCAGATCGATGCTGACCACCAGCGGCAGGTCGGGGCCGATCACCTTGCGGACGCGGGCGAGAATCTCGCCTTCGCCGTCGTCGAGATGCTCGGTCACCATCGCGCCGTGCAGGTCGAGATACACCGCGTCGAGCCGGCCCGCAGCCTTGATGCCATCGATCATGATCTTCACGATGCGCTCGAACGCATCCTCGGTGACGTGCGCCGACGGGCTGGCGCCGCAAGCGATCGTCGGCGCCAGCTCCCAGCCTTTCATCTCGGCTTCCTCGATGAAACCTGCGAGGCCGACATTGATGCCGCGCATCACCTTGAGCACGTCGGCGCCGAACGTCATCGCCGGCCAGCCTCCGCCATGGACGAAGTCGTCCCAGGTCGCCTTGGTGGGCGCAAAGGTGTTGGTCTCGTGCAGGAAGCCGCCGACGGCGATACGGGTCATGGATGGGGATCTCTTGTCGTTCCGTGGCGCGCAGAGGTAATTCGAAAGGCGCTACGGGGCAAGCAGGCCCCCGCCGTCTCACACGGCCGGGCCTTTCGCCATCGCGGAGGGCGATCGAGCTGACGGCGATTGATCAATCGCCGAGGAACGCTTCCGGACCATTGACGCGTCCGGTTCGCGCCTCAGGCGAACCGGAACGACATGATTGCTCAACCCGGTGCTGTACGCGCCGGATCCGCCGGACGATCAGGCCGCCGCCTGCTTCTTCTCGTCCCGCAATTCGCGGCGGAGGATCTTGCCGACATTGGTCTTCGGCAGGGAGGTTCGGAATTCGATCTGCCGTGGCACCTTGTAGTTGGTGAGCTGGGTGTGACAGAACTTGATGATGTCCTCGGCGGTGAGGTCGGGATCCTTCTTGACCACGAACGCCTTGACCGCCTCGCTGGTGCGCTTGTCGGGCACGCCGATCACGGCGCATTCCATCACGCCGGGATGGCTGGCGATCACTTCCTCGACCTCGTTCGGATAGACGTTGAAGCCGGAGACCAGGATCATGTCCTTCTTGCGGTCGACGATCTTGGTGTAGCCGTCCTCGCTCATGATGCCGACGTCGCCGGTGCGGAAATAGCCGTCGGCGGTCATCACCAGCGCGGTCTCGTCCGGCCTGTTCCAGTAGCCGACCATCACCTGCGGACCCTTGGCGCAGATTTCGCCGGCGGTGCCGAACGGCACTTCCTTGCCCTCGTCGTCGCGGATCGAAATATCTGTCGACGGCACCGGCACGCCGATCGTGCCGTTAAATTCGGTGACGGTGGCGGGGTTGCAGGTCAACACCGGCGCGGTCTCCGACAGGCCGTATCCTTCGGCGATCGGGCAACCGGTCATCTTCAGCCAGGCTTCGGCGACGGGCCGCTGCACCGCCATGCCGCCGCCGTTGGAAATCTTCAACTTGGAGAAGTCGACCTTGTCGAAGCCGGGCGAATGCAGCAGGCCATTGTACAGCGTGTTGACGGCCGGGAAGCTGTTGACCTGATACTTCATCAACTCTTTGATGAAGCCCGGCATGTCGCGCGGATTGGGGATCAGCAGGTTGACGCCGCCTGCGCGCATCCCCAGCAGGTAGCAGGCGGTCAGCGCGAAGATGTGATAGAGCGGCAGCGCGCAGACGATGAACAACTGGTCGACATGCGGCGGCTTCGCCAGCGCCGGTTGCAGCCAGGCGTCGTTCTGCAGCACGTTGGCGACGACGTTGCGATGAAGCAGTGTCGCGCCCTTGGACACGCCAGTCGTGCCGCCGGTGTATTGCAGGAAGGCCACGTCGTCGGGGCCGAGCGTCGGCTTGGTGAGCTTCAGGCTGCGGCCTGCGGCAACCGCGTCATTGTAAGGCACCGCGCCGGGTAGCGAGTAGGCCGGCACCATCTTCTTGACCTTGCGCACCACCAGATTGACGATCACGCCCTTGAAACCGAGCATGTCGCCCATCGTGGCGACGATAATCTGTTTGACGGCGGTCTTGGCGATCACCTGTTCGACGGTACTGGCGAAGTTCTCCAGCACGATGATCGCCTCGGCGCCGGAGTCCTTGAGCTGATGCTCGAGCTCCCGCGGAGTGTAAAGCGGGTTGACGTTGACGACGGCGAAGCCGGCGCGCAGTACCGCCGCGATCGCGACCGGATATTGCAGCACGTTCGGCATCATCAGCGCGACGCGGGCGCCCTTCTGCAGGCCCTTTCCCTGCAGGTAGGCGCCGAGCGCGGCCGACATCTCGTCCAGCTCGCGATAGCTGATCGCCTTGTCCATGCAGATGAAGGCCTTGCGATCGCCGAAATTTCTGAAGCTCTCCTCGAGCAGGTCGACCAGCGAGGCGTATTGCGTCACGTCGATGTCCGCCGGCACGCCCGGTGGGTAGTGCTTGAGCCAGTTCCGCTCCATGGTCTTTTCCTCGCATCCGGGAGCGCTACGCTCCGCATAATTAATTGTCGCACATCGCCTTGTCGCGGCGAATTGGCCGAAAGGCGCGGCAATTTAATGATTTTGCCCGCCAGCTAAGTATTGAGCGAAGCCGGGACTGAACGCAAGCGGACCAGCGGCGGCAAGCGGGTGTCGGAAGGCCGGGATAGCGCGACGGATTGGCGCTGGGTCAGGTGCCGGGCTTGACGGGCTTGGCCTCGCCGGCAGCGCCTTTCGGAGCCGGCTTGGCCACCGCAGCCGTCGCCGGCTTGGGCTTAGGCGCAGCAGCGGGCTTTGCCGCGGTCGGGGTTTCGGGCTTCGCGTGAGCATGCTTGGGGCCGGCGGGCTTGGCATCTGCAGGCTTGGCGTTTGCAGGCTTGACGTTTGCAGGTTTGGCGCCGGAAGGATTGGGCTTGGTGGTATCGATGGTCACCGCGGTCCGGCTGCCGGGCTTTTCGCCGGCGGTCGCTTCCTTGGCTTCGTCCTTCGGCTTCGCGCCCTTTTTCTTCGCCGTCTTCTTGGTGTTCCTGCCCTCGGCCGCCTGCTGCTCGGCGTCGCTGACCGCAACCGCGATCAAGGCTGCGCCGGTCCGGGTCGGGCCGGTGTAGACCTGAACGGGCTCGGTCGGCGCGGGCGCCGCCGCAATCATGTCGACGGGACGCAGCACCGGCGGAGAGAACATCGACAACGCGGTTTCGCCATTGGCGATGACGCTGGCGACCTGCTCGTCCTCGTCGCTCGCCGGCCGCTTGCGCTTGGGTCCGCACATCTCCTCGCGGAGATTCGGAGGGGTCGCGTCGATCGGCGCGAGGTTGTCGACAGTGCCGAGCGACGGCGTCAGCCACGCCAGCGTATTGGCGGAGAAACCGCGCTCGAGGAGCTGCGCCGCCTTGACCGCGCGGTCCTGACCGGAATTGGCGCCAAGCACAACGGCGATCAGGCGCCGCCCGTTGCGGGTGGCGCTGGCGACGAGGTTGTAGCCGGAGGCGCAGATAAAGCCCGTCTTGAATCCGTCGGCGCCGGGGTAACGGCCGATCAGCTTGTTGAAATTGTGGGTGACACGCTTGCCGAAGCGAATCGCCGGGATGTGAGAGAAATACTCGTATTCCGGCAGGTCGCGGATCATCGCCCGCGCCAGAATCCCAAGATCGCGTGCTGAAGTGATCTGACCTTCGGCGGGAAGACCGTTCGGATTGACGTAGTGAGTCTGCGTCATGCCGAGCCGTTGTGCGGTCGCGTTCATCGTCGCCGAAAAGCCGTCGATCGAACCGCCGACGCCTTCCGCCAGTACGACGGCCATGTCGTTGGCCGATTTCACCATCATCATCTTCAGCGCGTTGTCGACGGTGATCTGGGTGCCCGGGCGGAAGCCCATCTTCGACGGCGATTGCGCGGCCGCGACCGGTGATACGGTCAGTAGCGAGTCGAGCGTCAGCCGGCCTTCCTTTACCGCCTTGAGCGTGACGTAGGCGGTCATGATCTTGGTGACTGACGCCGGGTACCACGGGTAGGTGGCGTTCTCTGCCTGCAGCACCTTGCCGGTGTCGGCCTCGATCAGCAGCAGCGCTTCCGCGGAAGCGAGCCGCGGCGCCGCCATCAGCATCAGCGTGGCGGCGATGACGATCCAGCGTATCGGCGATCTGCGAAGCTGCGGGGGGGAGGAGTGCACTATCCGAATTCCGGTCCTTGAGATCCGTCCGTCGCGGACGAAGTCTTACGGGTTGACGTTCGGGTTCAGCCGTTGGCCCAGCAGACCCGACCCTATACCGGCTTGCGATCGTAGAACAGAGCTTGCGAGCGTTATTCGGGGATGAAAGGGGCCGAAATTCGACGGTGCTCAGAGCCTGACTGGTGTATCGTCGGCTGCGGTCGCGACCGCGGCGCGTGCTTCCTCCTGTACCATGAACTGGGCCCGCGCCAACTCAGCGAAATGCCCGCGCTGAGCCACCAGTTCATCGAAGGTTCCACTTTCGATCACCTTCCCGTTGTCGAACACCAGGATTCGCGTGGCGTGTCGGATGGTGGATAACCGGTGCGCGATCACGAACGTGGTGCGGCCCTTCATTACCTCGTCGAGCGCGAGATTGACCTTGGCTTCGGTCACTGCGTCGAGCGCCGAGGTCGCTTCGTCGAGGATCAGGATCGGCGGATCCTTCAGCAGTGCGCGGGCGATCGACAGCCGCTGGCGCTCGCCGCCGGACAGCATCCGGCCTCGCTCGCCCGCATTGGTGTCGAAGCCGAGATCGTTGCGGTCGATGAAGTCGAGCGCTTGCGCGCGTTCGGCAGCCAGCCGCAATTCCGCATCGGTGGCGTCGGGTTTGCCGACACGCAGATTCTCCGCGATCGAGCGGTTGAACAGAAGCGCTTCCTGAAACACCACGCCGATGTTGCGCCGGAGCCCCGACATCGTCATGCCGCGCACATCCATACCGTCGATCTTGACGACGCCCGACTGCGGATCGAATGCACGATGCAGGAGCGCGATCGCCGTCGATTTGCCGGCGCCGGTCGCACCGACCAGCGCAATGGTCTGCCCCGGCAGCGCGGTGAACGACAAATCCTCGATTGCAGGGCGCTTGCCGTCATAGGAGAACGACACGTCGAGGAATTCGACCAGGCCCGAGAGGCGGCCGGGATCGATCGCGTCCGGTCGGTCGCGCACCGCCGGGACTGCGTCGAGCACGGTAATGAATTCCCGCAGCCGCGGCGCTTCCATCATCAGGCTGTTGACGAAGCTCACGACTTGCTCCAGCCGCTGGATCAGCAGCGTCGCGAACGAAACGAACATCACGATCTCGCCGACGCTGGTGAGGCCCTGCTGGTTGAGGGCGATGCCGAGCGAGAAGATCGCCAGCACGGTGATCGTGGTCGAGGCGCGGGTAATCACCGTCACCAGCGCCCACCACGACAGCACCGGCATCTGCGCGGCAAGCAGCTTGTCGGCGACGAAGCGCAGGCCTTGGACCTCGGCGTCGATCCGCACGTAGCTCTGTACCAGCGCGACGTTGCCGAGCGCGTCGGACGCGCGCGCCGACAGATCGCTGTATTGTGCCTCGACCTCGTTCTGCATCCCGTAGGTCTTGCGCACCACCAGCGTGGTCAGCACGGTGAACACCCCGCACAGCGCAAACAGCAAAATCGCCAGCCGCCAGTTGATGTAGAGCGACAGCGGCAGCAGTACGACCAGCGACAGGATCGCGGCGAAGTGCTCGCGGAAGAAGCCGAGCCAGACGCGCCAGAGAGCGTCGGTCCCTTGCAGCATCACCTTCATCAGCCGCCCCGAATGGGTGCCGGTGTGGAAGGTCAGCGGCAATTGCAGGATATGCTCGAAATAGCTGGTCAGCACCGCCTGGCGTTGCCGATGCGCCAGCCGGTCGGCGTGCAGCGCGACGGTGGCCGAGCACAGAATGGTGAACAGGCCGAAGCCGACCCAGGCGGCGAGCAGCGGCCACGGCGACCGGGTCTCCGGCACCAGCGCGCCGGTTGCGAGATTGCCGGACATCACATCGATGATCCGGCCGAACAGCACCGGCTCGGCGAATTGTGCAGTCGCCAGCAGCAGGTTGGCGACCGCCAGGGTCCAGCCGAGCCGCCGCTCCTTGCCGAGCAGTTCGAGAACGCGCGTATAAAGACGAAACAGCGACATCGACCGCCCCGAGCGATGGAACCCTATGGTTAGATCATTTCGCCGCGCAGCGGAATGAGGGGCGACGCGAGCTCGGTGGATGATCTTCTGGACGGCTGACGGGCGAAGATCTCAGCATCTGCAGTCAGGCGCTTCGACGATCGGGGTGGCATCGTGCCGCAGAGCAGCGAAACGCTCCGAATCGGTCGGCGCAGCCGTCGCAATCGAAGGTCCGGAAAGGCGCATGAGACGGCGCTTTGGAGCATCCCGCATCGGGTTCCAAGTCATGGAAATCATACTGGGATTCGGGTATGCATGAGAGTGGACCTTGATCGGCGTCAACGGTCCTTGACGGCTCAGGTGACATGGTCACCATGCACTTGCGATCCGAGTTCCAGATCGGGCTTGGATCGCGAGTGTTTCTTTTTGCCGTTCGTTTGGAGGCCCGCCGGTGGGTGACCTGATCTTTCCGATCAATCCAGGTGCTGCACTCGCCATCCATGTCGCGCTGTCCGCGGGCATCGTCGCGGCGATCATCGTGGTCGCCGCCTGGCTGCGCGAGAAGCGCTCCGGCGCGCGTGCCGACGTCCCCTACGAGGGCGGCGTGCTGCCGGCTGCGCCGCAGCAGGGGCCGGTCAATGCGCCGTACTTCCTGATCGCCGCGCTGTTCGTGATCTTCGATATGGAGGCGGCGATCCTGTTCGCCTGGGCGGTGGCAGCGCGCGACACCGGCTGGCTCGGCCTGATCGAGGCCGCCGTGTTTATCGGCGTGCTGCTGCTGGCGCTGGTCTATCTGTGGGCCGACGGCGCGTTGGACTGGCACAAGGAGCGCCGCCGATGACTCTCCCACCCGCAATTCCGCCAACGCCGGCCGATTCGATGTCGGTCGAAGAGCACATGGCGCGGAGCAATCTGTTCACCACGCTCGAGGACCTCACCGCGTGGTCGCGCAAGCACAGCCTGTGGCCGTTCAATTTCGGACTGTCGTGTTGCTATGTTGAACAGGTCACCGTGCTGACGCCGGTGTACGATCAGGCGCGCTTCGGCGCCGAGGTCATCCGCGCCTCGCCGCGCCAAGCGGATCTGCTGGTCGTGTCGGGCACCGTGTTTCACAAGATGGCCGCGCCTCTGCTGCGACTGTACGAGCAGATGCGCGCACCGCGCTGGGTGATTTCGATGGGCGCCTGCGCCAATTCCGGCGGCATGTACGACATTTACTCGGTGGTGCAGGGCGTCGATCGTTTCATTCCGGTCGATGTCTACATTCCCGGCTGTCCGCCGCGGCCGGAAGCGATGCTCGACGCGCTGATCATGCTGCAGCAACAGATCGGCAGCGAGCGCCGGCCGCTCGGCGTCACCGTCGGCAACACCGCCGGTCTCGGCTTCGACGCGCCGCGCCGGCGCGACCAGCGTCGCGACGAACGCATGGCGCAGACCCTTCTCGATCCCCCGGAGAAATTGTGAGCGGCACCGACCTCGTCAGCGAACTCAGTGCGCGGTTTGGAGACGCGGTGCTGGGTGAGCAGATCACGCGCGAGCGGTTTCCGACGGTGTGGATCCGTCCGGAGGCGTCGGCCGCCGTGCATCGATTCCTGAAGCACGAGGTCGATCGTCCGTTCCGGATGCTGGTCGATCTATGGGCGATCGACGAGACCGCGCGAAAACATCGCGAGGGTCAGCCGCCGTCGGGCATCACCATCGCCAGCCATCTGATGTCGCACGAGCGCAACGCCGACATCCGGCTGAAGATTGCGCTCGACGCCGAGTATCCGAGCACGAAGTCGATTGCCGGGGTGTTTCCCAACGCGGCGTGGTACGAGCGCGAAGCCTACGACATGTTCGGCGTCGAGTTCGAATTGCAGCCGCACTCGCAGCGCATCCTGCTGCCGCCCGGATGGGAAGGCCATCCGATGCGCAAGACCCAGCCGGGTCGCGCCACCGAACGGCCGCTGTTCAACATGACCGCGGCGTTGTTCGACGCCAAGGAACATGCGCTCGCGGCTGATCCGGAAAAATTCGGCCTACCGACGCATCGCGACGGCGTCGAGCTGATGATCCTGAATTACGGGCCGCACAGCATGGCGACCCATGGCGTGTTCCGCATCGTGCTGGCGCTCGACGGCGAGGAGATCGTCGCGGCGCGGCCCGACATCGGCTTCCATCATCGCGGCGCCGAGAAGATGGCCGAGCGCCAGACCTGGCACAACTTCCTGCCCTACACCGACCGCGTCGACTATCTCGGCGGGGTGATGGGCGAGATGCCGTATCTGCAGGCGGTGGAAAAAGCCTGCGGCATCACCGTGCCGGATCGCGCGCTCATGGTCCGGGTGATGCTGTCGGAAATGTTCCGCATCATGAATCACCTGCTGTTCTACGGCACCATGGCGCAGGACACCGGGGCGATGTCGCCGGTGTTCTACATGTTCGTCGATCGCGAGCGCGCCTACCGGGTGATCGAGTCGATCACCGGCGCGCGGATGCACCCCGGCTTCTTCCGCATCGGCGGACTGTCGATGGACCTGCCGCAAGGCTGGGACGGGCTCGTGCGCGAATTCCTCGACTGGATGCCATCGCGGCTCGACGACTACGAAGGCATGGTGTTGCGCAACGAAATCTTCCGCGCGCGCACCAAGGGCGTCGGCGCCTACGACACCGCGATGGCGCTCGATTGGGGCGTGACCGGGCCGGGACTGCGCGCCACCGGCTATGCCTGGGACGTGCGGAAAGCGCGGCCCTATGCCGGTTTCGAAAATTTCGATTTCGACATTCCGGTCGGTGTTCACGGCGACTGTTTCGACCGCACTGTGGTGCGGGTCGAGGAGATCCGGCAGTCGCTGAAGATCATCCGGCAGTGCGTCGACAACATGCCGTCTGGCCCGATCAAGGCCGACCACCCTCTGACCACGCCGCCGCCGCGCGAGCGGATGCTGCACGACATCGAGACCATGATTCATCATTTCGTCGGCGCGAGCTGGGGCCCTGTGCTGCCCGCTGGAGAATACACCGGCCAGGTCGAGACCGTGCGCGGGTTGACGCAGTTCGCGCTGATCTCCGACGGCGAGCCGTCGAGCTATCGCACCCGGATCCGCACGCCGTCATTCGCGCATCTGCAGATGATCTCGGCGGTGGCGCCGGGCATGATGGTGGCCGATCTCGTCGCGTTTCTCGGGAGCATCGACTACGTGATGTCAGACGTCGACCGATGAGCCTCAGCCCCGCCATCAAGACCGCAATTGCTCAGGCCGCCGCCAATCACGGCGGGCCGAAGGCCGCCATGGTCGAAGCGTTGAAGCTGGTGCAGGAGGCCGAAGGCTGGGTTTCCGACGCGCATTTGAAGGAAGCCGCGCAGACGCTCGGCGTCACCACCGCCGAAATCGAAAGCCTCGCGACGTTCTACAGCCAGATCTTCCGCAGGCCTGTCGGCGACACCGTGATCCTGCTGTGCGACGGCTTGAGTTGCTATCTCTGCGGCGGCGATGCGGTGCGCGATGCGATCATGAGCAGGCTCGGCATCGGCTTCGGCGAGACCACGCCGGACGGCAAGTTCACGCTGATCAATATCTGCTGCGTCGGCGGCTGCGACCGCGCGCCGGTGGCTCTCGTCGGGCCGGAGCGTAAGCTGGTCGGTCCGCTGACGGCTGATGATCTCGACGCGCTGATCGGAGCCAGGCCATGAGCGAGAAGCCGCTCACCGGCCGCGCCAGGCCCGACCGTCAGCCGCACAGCCTCGCCGCATGGCGCGGGCTCGGCGGTGGTGCTGCGTTGGCGCTGGCCTTGAAGCGCCACAGCCCCGAGGCCGTCATCGCGATGGTCGAGGCCGCGGGTCTGCGCGGCCGCGGCGGCGCGGGATTCCCGACCGCGAACAAATGGCGCTTCATGCGCGCCGGCGCTGATAAAGCGGAGCCGGGCGCGCGCTATCTCTGCGTCAATGGCGATGAGACCGAGCCGGGGTCGTTCAAGGACCGGCTGCTGATGGAGGCGTTGCCGCATCAGCTGATCGAGGGCGCGACGATCGCGGCCTATGCGACCGGCGCGACCGAAGTGATCATCCTGGTGCGCGACGAGTATCGCGCCGCCGCGGCCGCGCTGACCCGCGCGATCACCGAGGCCGAACAGGCCGGTTGGCTCGGACGGGACATTCTCGGCTCCGGCTTCGATCTGACGATGCGCGTCCATGCCTCGGCCGGCCGCTACATCGTCGGCGAAGAGACCGCGCTGATCGCAGCCCTCGAAGGCGAGCGTCCGGTGCCGCGACATCGCCCGCCCTATCCGGCGGTGAGCGGGCTTTGGGGACGGCCGACCACGGTCAACAATGTCGAGACGCTGTCGGCGGTGCCTTCGATCGTCGAGAACGGCGCCGATTGGTATCGTGGCCTGTCGCGGTCGGACGAAGGCGGCACCAAGCTCTACGGGGTGTCCGGCTGCGTCGCACGCCCGCAATTGATCGAAGCCCCAATGGGCACCACAGGGCGCGAGTTGATCGAGATTTGCGGCGGCATTCGCAACGGCCGCGCGTTGTTCGCGTTCCAGCCCGGCGGCGGCGCGACTGCGTTTCTGGAAACGGCCGAACTCGACGTGCCGTTGGACTTCACCCACACCAAGAAGGCCGGCAGTTCGCTCGGCACCGGCGCGCTGATCGTGCTCGACGATCGCGCCTGTCCGGTCGCAGCGATCGGCCGCCACATGCGGTTCTATGCGCGCGAGAGCTGCGGGCTTTGCACGCCGTGCCGCGATGGCTTGCCGTGGGTCGCGAAACTGCTCGATACGCTGGAAGCCGGCCGTGGCGCGAAAGCCGATCTCGATCTGCTGCACAGCCATGTCCAATTGTCCGCTCCCTCGGGGCGCAGCTATTGCGACCTCAACACCGGGGCGTTGACGCCGCTGAAGAGCGGGCTCGAACGCTTCGGCGACATCTTCACGGCCCATCTGCAGGGCTCCTGTCCGGTGGGCCGCGCATGACCAGGAAGATCGAGATCGACGGACGCGTGATCGAGGCCGGCGACGGCGACGATCTGTTGTCGGCGTGTCTGACCCATGGCATCGACGTGCCGTATTTCTGCTGGCACGGCGCGCTCGGCTCGGTCGGCGCCTGCCGGCAATGCGCGGTGAAAGTCTATTCCGGCCCCGACGACACTGAAGGCCGCATCGTGATGTCGTGCATGACCCCGGTCGCCGATGTCGAGCGCGTGTCCGTCAGCGACCCCGAAGCTGCGCAGTTCCGCGCGCAGGTGATCGAATGGTTGATGGTCAATCATCCGCACGATTGCCCGGTCTGCGAAGAGGCCGGCTCCTGCCATCTGCAGGACATGACGATCGCCACCGGCCATAACATCCGCCGCTATCGCTTCGACAAGCGCACCCATCGCAATCAGGATCTCGGGCCGCTGCTGACGCACGAGATGAACCGCTGCATCGCCTGTTATCGCTGCACCCGGTTCTATCGCGACTATGCCGGCGGCCGCGACCTCGACGCCTTCGGCGCGCACGACAACGTGTATTTCGGCCGCGCCGAGGACGGTCCGTTGGAGAGCCCGTTCGCCGGCAATCTGGCCGAGGTCTGCCCGACCGGCGTGTTCAACGACAAGGGCTGGTCGCAGGACTACGCCCGTAAATGGGACATGCGCGCGACGCCTTCGGTCTGTCCGCATTGCGCGGTCGGCTGCAACATCCTGGTCGACCAGCGCGGTGGACGGGTCAAGCGGGTGCAGAACCGCTATCATGGCGCGCTCAACGGCTACTTCATCTGCGATCGCGGCCGGTATGGCCCGCTGCACGTCGTCTCCGATGCGCGATTGCTGACGCCGCTGATAAACGGCGAGGCGGCCGGCGAGCACGACGCCTGCGCGGCGGCGCACGCCGCGGTCGCCGAAGGCGCAATCGGCATCGGTTCGCCCCGCGCCTCGCTGGAGGCGAACTACGCGCTGCAGCGTTTGGTCGGCCCGGAACGGTTCTTCGCCGGCGTCTCGGACGCCGAAGCCGCGATGGTCCGGCGCATCGTGGCCATTCTGCGCGCCGGCCCGGCGCAGATCGCCTCGCTCGCGGATGTCGAGCAAGCCGACGCGGTGCTGGTGCTCGGCGAAGATCTCACCAACACATCCCCGCGCATTGCGCTGGCGTTGCGCCAGACCGCGCGCGGCGCCGAGCGCGAGCTCGCCGCGCAAAAGGGCGTGCCGCAGTGGCTCGATCCGGCGGTCCGTGTCGCCGGTGAAGGCCGCCGTTCGCCGATCATCCTCGCTACGCCGGTCGTCGATCCGCTCGACGACATTGCGGCGCTGGCTCTGCGACGCGACCCGCAGGCCATCATTAATTTCGGCGCATGCCTCGCCGCCGCGCTCGGCGGCGTCGCGAGCGCAGATGCCGACGCAAACCGCGTCGCCGACATTCTCGCGGCTGCCGAGCGCCCGCTGATCATCGCCGGTTGCTCGCTCGGGACAGCCGGCATCATCGAAGTCGCTGCAGCGCTCGTCTCGACGCTCGGTCCCAAGGCGCGGATTGCGCTGCTGCCGCCGGAGGCCAACAGCATCGGCCTGGCGTTGCTCGGCGGCGACGGCGTCGAGAGCGCTGCTGCGCTGCTGGAGCGCGGCGCGGCCAAGGCCGCGATCGTGCTCGAAAGCGATCTGTTCGAACGCGCGCCGCGCGCCAGCGTCGAGCGGCTGTTCGCCGCCGCCAAATCCGTGGTGGTGCTGGATTCGATGGCCAGCGAGACCACCGCGCGGGCGTCGATCGCGCTGCCGGTCGCGCCCTTCACCGAATGCGCCGGGACCTTCGTCAACTACGAAGGCCGCGCGCAACGCTTCTTCGCCGCCGTGCCGTCGTCCGAAGCGACGCCTGCGTCGTGGCGACGGCTCGACGTGTTCGGCGCCGGCGACTGGCACGGGCTCGACGCGTTGATCGGCGACCTGATCGTCGAGCGTCCCGATCTGGTCGGCGTCGCGGATGCCGCGCCCGACGCCGATTTCATGATGGCCGACGGCCAGGTGACCCGTGCGCCGCGGCCCTATTCCGGCCGCACGGCTGACGACCGCGCCGGTCAGTTCGCCGACGCAGCGCCGCCGATCGATCTCGACGGGCCGATGACTTTCGGCATCAAGGGCGCGCGCGGCACGGCCGTGCCGCCGGCGCTGATCACCAGCTACAAGACCTCAGGGCACCACTCCGCCAACAACGTCACGCGCTTCATGGAAGAGGTCGGCGGCCCGCTGCGCGGCGGCGATCCCGGCGCGATGCTGCTGAAGGCGGGCGAGGCATCGCTGCCCGACGCGCCGCCGTCTCGGGCGGTCGAAGGCGACGGGCTATTGCTGGTGCCGTTGCACGACGCGTTCTCCGGCTGGGAGTTGAGCCGCGCCAGCGCGCTGCTCGCCGCGCGCGCGCCTGCGCCGCGGCTCCTGCTGCATCCTGACGACGCTGCGCTGCATGGCCTCACGCACGGCGCCGCCGCGCTGATCGACGGCCGGCTTTACCCCGCGACGGTTTCGCTCGATGCCTCGCTGCCACGCGGCACGGTGGCGATCAGCGCCGGCGTCGGCGTGCCGCGCGGGCCGCTGCACCGCGTCCGAGTGGAGGCGGCGCGATGATCGGTCTCATCATCACCGCGACGATTTCGGTCACCCTGATCATGGTGCTGCTGGTGGTCGCCGGCACTTTCACCTGGGTGGAGCGGCGACTGCTCGGATTCGTGCAGGAGCGGCTCGGGCCGAACCGCGTCGGGCCGTTCGGCTCGCTGCAATGGGTCGCCGACACCGTCAAGATTCTCACCAAGGAGGATCGCCCGCCGCCCGGTGCCGACAAGTTCGCTTACATCCTTGCGCCCGCGGTCGCCGCGACGCCGGTGCTCGCCGGCTTTGGCGTCATCGAATTCGGCGACGGCCTGTCGCTCGCCGCGGTCGATGTCGGCGTGCTGTTTCTGATCGGCATGTTGGGTCTCACCGCCTATGCCGTGGTGCTCGGCGCCTGGGCGTCGCATAGTCGCTTCGCGCTGATGGGCGGGATGCGCGCCGCGGCGCAGATGCTCGCTTACGAAGTGTTCCTCGGCCTGTCGCTGATGGGCGCGGTCATGCTTGCCGGTTCGCTCTCGATGAACGCGATTGTCGAGGCGCAGCGCGACGTCTGGTTCGTGGTGCTGCAGCCGCTCGGCGCGGCGCTGTTCTGCATCGCCGGCGTCGCCGCCGCGCACCGGCTGCCGTTCGATCTGCCGGAGTCCGAGAACGACCTCGTCGCCGGCTTCATGACCGAGTACACCGGCATGTCGTTCGGTCTGTTCTTCCTCGGCGAATATCTTGCGGTGCTGCTGGTGTCGGCCCTGGCGGTGACGTTGTTTTTCGGCGGCTGGCTGGGGCCGTGGCTGCCGGGGCCGATCTGGTTCGGTCTCAAGACGGGGGTGATCGCCGTGGTGTTCGTCTGGCTGCGCGCGACGCTGCCGCGGCCACGCTACGACCAGTTACTGAGTTTCGCCTGGAAGATCGCGCTGCCGTTGTCGCTGGCCAATCTGCTGCTGACCGGCATCGTCGTGGTGGCGAGGAGCGCGTCATGATCGGCTGGCTGGAGGCGATGTTGCGGGTCGGCCGCAAACTGTTCGTCAAGGCGGAGACCCAGCTCTATCCGGAGGAGAAGCCGAAGCTGTATCCGCGCAGCCGCGGCCGCATCGTGCTGACCCGCGATCCGGATGGTCAGGAGCGCTGCGTCGCCTGCAACCTGTGTGCGGTGGTGTGCCCGGTCGGCTGCATCGACCTCACCAAGGCGGTGGCCGACGACGGCCGCTGGTACCCCGAACATTTCCGCATCAATTTCGCGCGCTGCATCTTCTGCGGCTTCTGCGAGGAGGCGTGCCCGACCTCGGCGATCCAGCTCACGCCGGATTTCGAACTCGGCGAGTGGCGGCGCGACGCGCTGGTCTACGAGAAGCACGATCTTCTGATCTCCGGCGAGGGCAAGGTGCGCGGCTATCGCTACTGGTCGGTTGCCGGCAAGGCGATCGACGGCAAGGACAAGGGCGAGGCGGAGCACGAATCCCCGCCGGTCGACTTGAGGGGGCTGCTGCCATGAGCCTGCTGCTCGCCATCTATGCCGGAGCCTTCGCGCTGGTGTCCGCGGCGATCGCGGTGACGCGACCGAACGCGGTGCATGCGCTGCTGTATCTGGTGGTGACGCTGCTGGCGCTGGCGGTTACGTTCTTCGCGCTCGGCGCTGCGTTCGCGGCCGTGCTGCTGATCATGATCTACGCCGGCGCGATCGTGGTGCTGTTCGTCTTCGTGGTGATGACGCTGCCGATCTCGCCGGAATCGATGACGCGGGAGCGCGCCAGTTTGCGCGGCGCCTGGCCGGTGCCGCTGCTGTTGTCGGTGCTGATCATTGCGCCGTTCGTGTTCGGCGAATTCGGCATCGCGGCCAACACCGCCGCCGCGCCGGTGTCGGCGCAGCAGGTCGGGCGTCTGCTGTTCGGGCCTTGGGCGCTGGCGGTCGAACTCGCCTCGCTGCTGCTGCTCGCCGGCCTGATCGGCGTTCGCCATATCGGCCGCAGCGACCGCACGCCGAGGAGCCGCCCATGACCGGTTCCGACTTGATCGCGATGATGATCCTCGCCGCCGGCCTGTTCGCCATCGGGCTGTTCGGCGTGCTGGCGCGGCGCGGCATCATGTTTCAGCTGGTCGCGCTGGAAGTCGCGTTGAGCGGCCCGGCGCTCGGCTTCGTCGCCGCCGGCGCCTATCATGCCGATCCGCAAGGGCAGGGGATGTTCATTCTGGTGCTGACGCTCGCCGCGGCCGAGGTCGCGGTCGGGCTCGCTTTGTTCCTGCGCATCCGCCGCATCGCCGGCAGCGACGACAGCGACGTCATCAGCGGGATGAAGGGATGAGCATGATCAGCTTGCTTCCCTTCGTGCCGGTGCCAGCGCTGGTTGGCTTCATCGTGCTGTCGCTGACACCGGCGACGCTGTCGCGCGCCGTCGTCATCGCGATCGGCGTCGGCGCAGCGGTGCTGCCGGCAATTCTGTTCGCGCCGGTCGCGCTGTCCTGCCTCGACGGCGCCTGCGTGTCGGGCGCGGTGGTGCCGATCCTGTCGATCGACGTCGGCGTGTTCGTCGCGCAAATCGCGATGTCGCTCGATCCGCTCAGCATGGTCACCGGCGGCACCGTCGCGGTGGTCGCCGCGCCGGTGCTGATCTATTCCGGCGCCTACATGGGCTCCGAGCCGCTGCCCGAGCTGCGCCGTTACTTCGCGTTGATGAATCTGTTTCTCGCCGGCATGCTGGCGGTGGTGTTCGCCGGCGATGTCATCCTGCTGTTCCTCGGCTGGGAAACCATCGGCCTGTGCAGCTTCATGCTGATCGCTTTCTACACCAAGCTGCCGAAGGCTGTGTCGGCCGGGCGCAAGGCGCTGATCACCACGCGCATCGCCGACACCATGCTGCTGGCCGGCCTGATGATGCTGTTCCTGTCCGCCGGCACCACGCGGCTCGATGGCATGCTCGCCGCGGTGCCGTCGATCGACCCGTGGCGGCTGGCGCCGATCGCCGGCCTGATCGCGCTCGGCGCACTCGGCAAATCGGCGCAGTTTCCGTTTCACACCTGGTTGCCGAGCGCGATGGCGGGCCCGACCCCGGTCTCGGCGCTGCTGCATTCCGCGACCATGGTGGCTGCCGGCGTGATCCTGCTCGCGCGGCTCGCGCCGCTGTTCGCCGCGGCGCCGGAAATCTCCGCCATGGTGGCGATGCTCGGCATCCTGACCGCGGCGTTTGGCGCGCTGATCGCGGTGATCCAGCCCGACATCAAGAAGCTGCTGGCCTTCTCCACGATGAGCCAGATCGGCTTCATGGTGCTGGCGCTCGGGCTCGGTGCGCCGGCGGTGGCGCTGGCGCATTTCGCGATCCATGCCGCGTTCAAATCGCTGCTGTTCCTCAGCGCCGGCGTGATGAGCCATGCCTCGGGCGGCTCGACCGCGATCGAGGCGCTGCGCGGTGCGCGCTATCGTCAGCCCTGGGCGTTCTGGAGCTTCGCGATCGGCGCCGCCTCGCTGGCTGGCCTGCCGGTGATCACCGCCGGCTGGTACTCCAAGGAAGCGGTGCTCGCCGCGGTGTGGAGCAGCGGACCGTGGGGCGTGCCGCTGTGGTTGCTCGCCGCGATTGCGGCGATGCTGACCGCCACCTATGCCTTCCGCGTCGTGTTCATCGCCGGCAGTCAGTCCGCCGATCTCGCAGCGCCGCCCTGGGGCGGCCTCGCGGTGCTGGTGCCGCTCGTCGTGCTGGCCACGGTGGCGGTGGTCGGCGGCCTGTCGGTCGGTGCGCTGATCAGTTTCGCCGGCGGCCCGCCGGAGGACATTCCGCTGTTGCTGGCGCTGCTCGGCGCCGCCGCGCCGATCCTCGGCGTGTTGCTCGCGCGACGATTCGTCCGCCGTCCGCGTGAGCTCGAGCGGATCGCGGCCCGGTTGCGGCACGTCCGCGCATTCCGGATCGAGATCTTGTACTATTACTACTTCGTGCGGCGCTTCCGGCACGTCGCCACGGTACTCGGTAACGCTGAAGGCACCGAAGCAGTCGCACAAGCCGCGGCGCTGCGCCGCGAGGACATTGACGTGCCCGGAACGGTAGCCGACGATCCGGCCGCGCGCGCCTTCGGCGTAGACGCAACGAAGCCGGATTTCATCGCGCGCGTGACCGACGGGCAGACGCCGATGGTGCGTCTCGTCTCCGGCGATCCGGTCGGACGGATTCTGATTGCCGTCGCGCGGGTGTTCGTCGGCAGTTTTGTCGCGCGCTTCAGTCCCGATCAGATCGATCGGGCCTGGATGGGCTTCGCGGGCGGTTTCGGCCATGCCTGGGCACAGGCGCGGCGGATACAGACCGGCCGCGTTCGCGATCACTCGCTCTGGATTGCGCTCGGTTGCGTAGGACTTCTGTTGTTTGCCTGGGGGACGTCATGGCGCTGATTGCGCTCATTCTGCTACCGGCCATTGGCGGCCTCGTCGCATTCTTCATCGCGGGACGCGGCGAGCGCGAACGATGGGTCACGATCGCGACCTTTGCGTTGATGCTCGTGCTGCTCGCCGCGATCGTCGCCGGCGCCGACGATGGCCGTTGGTACGCGAAAGTCTCCTATCCGTGGGTGCCGTCGTTCGGCATTTCGCTCGACTTCGCGATGGACGGGCTGTCGGCGGCGCTGATCGCCATCGCAGCCGGACTCGGCATCATTTCGGTGATGGCGTCGTGGTCGGAGATCCGCACCCAGTCCGGGCTGTTTCACGCCAGCCTGTGCTGGACCGTGGCTGCGACGATCGGCGTGTTCCTGTCGTTCGACCTCTTGATCTTCGCGTTCTTCTGGGAGGCGATGCTGGTGCCGGCGTTCACACTGATCGCGGTGTGGGGCCATGGCGACCGCGAAGGCGCAGCGCTGAAATTCCTGATCTTCAACGCGGTCGCGGGATTCGGGCTGCTGGCGGCGTCGTTCGCGCTGGCGTCGATGGCCGACCACATGACCTTCAACGCCTTCGAACTCGCAGAGATGAAGCTCAGCACGTCGGTGCAGGTCTGGATGCTGCTCGGCTTTTCGCTCGCCTTCCTGGTCAAGCTGTCGGTGCCGCCGTTCCACGCCTGGCTGCCTGAGGCTCATACGCTGGCCCCGACCGCAGGCTCGATCCTGCTTGCGGGCGTGCTGCTGAAGACCGGCGCCTACGGCCTGTTCCGGTTCGCGCCGATGCTGTTTCCGCAAGGCCTGGAGGCTGTCGCGCCCTACGGCATCGCGCTCGGCGCGGCCGGAGCGCTGTACGGCGGCTTCGTCGCCTGCGGCCAGAACGACGCCAAGCGGCTGGTCGCCTACACGTCGATCGCGCATATGTCGATCGTGCTGATGGGCATCTCTGCCGGCGTGCAGTATGCGCTGGCCGGCGCTGCGGTCGAGATGATCGCGCATTCGTTCTCGGCCTCGGCGCTGTTTTTGCTGATCGGCGCGCTGTACGAGCGCACCCACACGCGCGATCTGCGCCAGCTCGGCGGTCTGCAACAGCTCGCGCCGCGTTTCGCTGCGGCTTTCGCGCTGTTCTGCTCTGCGCTGCTGGCGCTGCCCGGCACCGCGAACTTTGTCGGCGAGGCGCTGATCGTGGTGGGCATCTTCCAGGTCAACTGGGTGTTCGCGCTGCTGGCGCTGTCAACGCTGGTGGTCTCGGTGATCTACGCGACGCGGCTGCTGAAGGGGCTGGTGTTCGGCGTGCCGCGGACCAATGCGCCGCTCGCCGATCTCAACTGGCGCGAATATTGGCCGGTGCTGGTGATGAGCCTCGCCACCCTGATCATCGGGCTCTACCCGCAGGGCCTGCTGGCGCTGCTCGAACCGGCCATCAAGGCCGCGCTGGTGCTGCCTCGGCCATGACCGCAGCCCAGTTCGTCGCGCTCTTGCCGCTCATTGTGCTGGCGATCGCCGCGGTCGCGGCGATGATGCTTGTGCCGCTGGCGCGTCTTGAAGCCGCCCAAGCCGCCGCCGGCGTTGGCCTGCTCGCCGCTTTGGCGCTGGTGTTGCTGCGGGTCGGCGCACCGGCGGCGCCGCTCGGTGCGCTGTTCACGGACGACGGCATGGCGCGGTTCGGTATCGCCTATGCCTGCCTTTCTTCGCTCGGCGCTCTGGTCTTCCTGCGCACCGGCGTGCCGGCGAAAGAGGCGCCCTCTCTGCTGGTCTTGGTCGCGCTCGGCGCGGCCACACTGGCCGGCGCTGGCCATGCCGCAACACTGTTTCTCGGCATCGAGATCGTCAGCCTGTCGCTGATCGCGCTGTTTGCGTTCCGGCTTTCGCGGCAGGGGCTGGAGGCAGCCTACAAGTTTCTGGTGATGAGCGGGCTCGCGTCGTCGGCTCTGTTGCTCGGCATTGCGCTGATCTACGCCGAGACCGGCGCGCTCGATTTCGTCGGCTGGACAGGCCACGGCGCTCTGGCTGCGTTCGGGACCGCGCTGCTCCTGGCCGGCCTCGCATTCAAATTCTCGCTGGCGCCGTTTCATATGTGGACGCCAGACGCCTTCGAGGCCTCGCCCGCGAGCGCCGCGGCGCTGGCCGGCGTGGTGTCGAAAGCGGCGGTGGCGATCGTCATCCTGCGACTGTTCCTCACCGCGCATCTGCCGGAGCCGGTCTGGAGCAGCGGGCTTGCAGCGCTGGGCGCCGCTTCGGTCCTGGTCGGTAATCTGTTGGCGCTGCGCCAGCCGCAATTGCCGCGGATGCTCGGCTATTCGACCATCGCGCATTCCGGCTACATCGCGCTGATCCTGGCGTCGGGCGCGCCGCGCGCCGGCGAGGCGGTGCTGTTCTATCTCGGCATCTATGCGCCGGCGATGCTGGGCGCGTTATGCGTGTCGGCGGCGCTCGGCCGCGCGCCGACGTTGCCGGATCTGCATGGGCTGATCAGAAGGCGACCGCTGGAGGCGATCGCGCTGTCGTTGTCCTTGCTGTCGCTGGCGGGCTTGCCGGCCGCGGGCGGCTTCATCGCCAAGCTGTATCTGTTGCGCGTGCTGGTCGATGGCGGTTTGTGGACGCTGCTGGCGATCGTGGTCGCCGGTTCCTCGCTCGGCTTTTATTACTACGCGCGGTTCTTCACCGCGCCGTTCTTCGGCCAGTCGAGCCCCGAGGCAGAGCCGTTGCCGCGGCTCGACCAGGGGCTTCTGGCGGTGTGCGTGGTGCTGATCGTATTGTTCGGCGTCGCGCCGGCGGTTCTGATCGACGTCGTGCGGGCGACGCTGGCGCCGTGATCACACCATCAGGTGGGTTGGCGCGAAGCGCGCAACCCACCTGATGGTCGCGTCAAGCTGTTGAGAGCCGGCTGCCGTTGCGGGAACCTATCCCATTCGAAATTGCCGCCGTCCACGATCAGGCCGCCGATCGAGGTGCCGTGGCCGCCGAGATATTTGGTCGCCGAATACACCACGATCGCGGCGCCGTGCTCGAGCGGCTTCACCAGCAGCGGCGCCGCGGTGTTGTCGACGATCAGCGGGATGCCATGCTTGCGGCCGATCGCGGCGACTTCGGCGATCGGAAACACCGCGAGCTTCGGGTTTGGCAGCGTCTCGGCGTAATAGGCGCGAGTGCGGTCGTCGGTGGCCCGTTCGAACGCTTCCGGATCGGACGGGTCGACGAGCGGACCTCAATGCCCTGATCCTTCAGCGTGTTGGCGAACAGATTCCAGGTGCCGCCGTAGAGATCGGTCGAACTGACGATGTTGTCGCCGACCCGAGCGAGGTTCTGCAGAGCAAATGCGGAGGCCGCCTGACCCGACGCGACCGCAAGCGCCGCGACGCCGCCTTCCAGCGCCGCGACGCGCTTTTCGAGCACGTCGGTCGTCGGGTTGCCGATGCGGGTGTAGATGTTGCCGAGTTCCCTCAGCGCGAACAGGTTGGCCGCGTGCTCGGTGTTGTTGAACTGATACGACGTGGTCTGAAAGATCGGCACTGCAACCGAGCCGGTCGAAGGATCGGCGCGCCAGCCTGCGTGCAGAGCGAGGGTTTCAGGATGAAGTTTCTGGGTCATGACAAGGTCCTTCGATTGAGAACGGCAAAGCTGCCCTGCGCCTTGCCCTTCTGGGGTCGATGCGAAGGTCCGCCGGAGCGTCCATCAGGTCGGGGCGCCCCGTCCAAGTCAATCGGTCGATTGAAATAAAAATCTATCAATCTGGGAATTTGCGCCTGCGGCTAGTTAATTCTGCAAGTATTGTGGTTTCTGGTAGAAAATTCTTTCGATTTTTGCGAAGACCTGCTCGCGCCATCGGCTTCTATCTGCAACAAAAAGGCCGCCATTGCTGGCGGCCGATCCGTCGAGAATGATGCAGGCCCGCCGACCGTTGGCGACGTTGCCGTCGGTCGGTAGGCGTCTGCGATCAGGCGTCCAGATTGCGGAGCTGCTGGCGGTTGCGCAGCTCGATCTGGCGGGCGCCGGAGAAACCGAGAATGCCCTGGCTCTGCAGCTGCGACAGCGCGCGCGACACGGTTTCGAGGGTGAGGCCGAGATAGTCGCCGATATCGCGGCGGCACATCGGCAGCGCCATCATGCCCGCGACGGCGAGGCGGCGGTCCATTTCCAGCAGGAAGTTGGCGACGCGCTCCATCGCATTCTTGCGGCCGAGCAGCAGCATGTGGTCTTCGGCGTGGCGCAGCTCGCCGGCGGTCATCGACCACAGGCTGCGGGCGACATGAACGTCGGTGGCGGCGGCCTGTTCGAGGCTGCGGCGCTTCAGCAGGCGGACGGTGGTGTCGACGATGGCTTCCGCGGTGAGGCGATGGGTCGGTCCCGATTCCAGCCCGAACACGTCACCGGCGAGATAGAAAGCGCCGATCTGACGGCGGCCATCTGACAGCAGCTTGTAGCTGCGGACGGCGCCAGACACAACTTGATAGACGTATTCCGACGGCTCGTCCTCGCCGTAGATTTCCTCTTCCTTTTTGTAGGAAAACTCCGAGGCAATCAGCCCGGCATGGCCCGTAGTTGCAAAAAAATGAACCGCCGGGGAACAGGAAGGGTCAACCGGAGCCTTGGCGGCGGTATGTGCCCTGAGCGACTGGTTCAGCATCTTGCCATCTCCTAACGGGTATCGGGATCGGATGGCCAGGTTGTATTGAAGAATTCTCAGGTGAGAAATTTCGCCCCTTATCTTAAGGAGGTCTACCTAAGTAGTTTTACGGAGGCGGCGTGGCCGCCGGCTGATAAAATAAAGCCGAAATTCTTCAATGGCTTGGAAGTCGGGGAGGGCGTTGCGGCGATTCACGCCGAGGCGTCGCTGCCCTGTAGCGCGCCGCGGATATGAGAGGCCAGGCTCTCTTCCAGATGCGGCTTCAGCACCACGTGGCGCACGCCGGCGGCGGCGGCGCGGCTGGAAATGCTCTCATCCGGGTATCCGGTGATCATGACTACCGGAGTCTTGACCTTGCGATCGCGGAGCTTCAGCGCGAGGTCGATGCCATTCATGCCCGGCATCTTGTAGTCCACGACGATGCAGTCGGCTCGCCCGTCATCGAGCGAGTCGAGTAAGGCTGGCCCGCTCCGAAAAGTGCGAACCGCGAACCCGTCGGTTTCCAGCAGAAACCGCAGAGATCCGAGTACGCCCTGATCGTCGTCAACCACATAGACAACAGTTTTTACCGGCGCGGAGGTCATCAATTGATTCCACGCACCCGGCCCAGCTGCAATTTTCTCATGGTCGCGAGAATAGGCGCCGGCGTACGAAGCAGGTTGATCTGCCTCAATCCTTGATCACGCCGCCACGCATCGCCATCCGGACAAGTTCCGACAGGCTGCTGGCCTGCATCTTGGTCATGACGTTGGCGCGGTAGACTTCGATGGTACGCGGGCTGATATCGAACTCGCGGGCGATCGCCTTGTTCGACATTCCGGCGATCAGCCCCTCCATCACCTGAAGCTCGCGCGGGCTGAGCGACTGGATTCGCGCCACGATATCTTGCGACACCGCTTCGCTCTTGGCCTCTTCGCCGGCCAGTTTCAGGGAGGTCTCGATCATGCCGATCAGCCGGTCGTCGTCGAACGGCTTCTCGATGAAGTCGACCGCGCCGAGCTTCATCGCCTCGACCGCGAGCGGGACGTCGCCGTGCCCGGTCATGATCACGACTGGCAACCGGCTCCGGCTGGCCTTCAGCCGTTTCAACAAATCGAGCCCATCGATTCCGGGCATTCGCACGTCGGACAGCACGCAGCCGAATTCGACATCGGCCATGGCATCGAGAAAGGCCGGCGCGGATTCGAACAGGCGGACTTCGTAATTGGCGGAGGTGAGCAGGAAGTCGATCGACTCCCGCATCGCCTGGTCGTCGTCGATCACATAGACGATTCCCTTATGCGGCATCGGTCACGTCCTCGCCCGGCGCCATCGGCAGCGTGAAGCGAAACGTCGCGCCGCCAGCGCTGTTGGTTTCAGCCCACATCCGGCCGCCATGGGCCTCGATGATCGAGCGGCTGATGGATAGTCCAACGCCCATTCCGGTGTCCTTGGTAGTGAAAAATGTCTGGAACAGTTTGGCCTTGACGTCGTCGGGGATGCCGCTGCCGCTGTCGGCCACCGTCACCTCGATCATGTCGTCCGCCACCCGTGCATTCGACGCCGACAACTCCTTGCGCCGTGAAGTCGCCATCGCCTCGAGCGCATTTCGGAACAGATTGACGAGCACTTGCTGGATCTGCACGCGGTCGACCAGCACCAGATCGTTGGCTTGGTCCATGTGGAAGCGCAACACCACGCCCTGCTCGCGCGCGCCGGTCAGGCCCAGCGCACCGGCTTCCTCGACCAGCTTGGCGAGGCTCTCGACCCGCTTTTCGGATTCGCCGCGGGCGACGAAGTCGCGCAGCCGTCGGATGATCTGGCCTGCGCGCAGTGCCTGCTCGGCGGCGCGCTCCATCGCGTTTTCGATCTTGGAGATGTTCGGGTCGCTGCTTCCCGCGAGCAGCCGGCGCGAGCCCTTCATGTAGTTGCTGATTGCCGACAGCGGCTGGTTGAGCTCGTGCGCCAACGCCGACGCCATCTCGCCCATCGCTGTCAGCCGCGAGACGTGCACCAGCTCCGCCTGCAGTTCGTGCAGCCGCGCCTGGGTCTGCTGATATTCGGTGAGGTCGCGGATGAACCCCGTGAAATATCGCTCGCCGCTGGACACCATCTCGCCGATCGACAGATGGATCGGGAAGGTGGTGCCGTCCTTGCGCTGGCCGGTGACGATGCGGCCGATGCCGATAATGTGGCGCTCGCCCGTATTGCTGTAGCGGGAAATGTAATTGTCGTGACGTGACGCGTCCGGCCGGGGCATCAGGATGCTGATGTTCTGGCCGATCGCTTCTCTCTCGGACAGTCCGAACATCCGCTCTGCGGCGCTGGAGAAGAACCGCATGATGCCGCGGCCGTCGATCAGGATCATCGCATCAGGCACCGTGTCGAGAATCGAGCGGAGCTGATTCTGCTGCAGCCTAAGTTCCTGTTCGAGCACCTTCTGCTGGTCGATGTCGAGCACGATGCCGCACAGGTAGCCGGCCGTGCCGTTCTCCCTGACGAGACCGCCGCGGGCGCGCAGCCAATGGCTCGGCTGGCCCCTGTCGGCGACCCGAAACATGATGTCGAGGTACTCGCTGTGCTCGATCGTGCGCTGCACCGCCTGCGTGACGCGGTCGCGGTCTTCCGGATCGACCAGAGAGACGAAGGTGTCGAAGTCGACCGGTGCGTCGGGCGCGACACCGAGCAATCGTCGCGTCGTCGCAGACCACGCCAATTCCCGCGTGGCGAGATTCAATTCCCAACTTCCCACGCCGTAGCTATCGATGCCCTGCTGCAGCCGCCTATCGCGCGCCAGGGCCTCCGATGACGATTGGGCTTGATCCGTCACGCGCTACCTTCGTCATTCATTGTCTTAGTCTTATCATAGCGGTGTTCCGATCCGCAACGGACGCGGTGCACAACAAAACGCGCTGCGGCAAACCATCCGTTTGCCGCAGTCGTCGAGCCTGTCAAGCCCCTGCGCGCCGGCCGGCGCGCCGCGCTCAGCGCTGCTTCTTGGCGGAGCGATCGTCCTCCGGCGAATTCAAGTAGAAGCCGGACATGGTGTCGACCCAGCAAAGGTGATCGTGCACCTCCCTGACCCCGCATACATTCTCCGCGGCGACGATCGCCGCCTGGCGCGAGCGCTCCTCGGTGATCACGCCGCTAAGGTGCACGACGCCTTCGCGCACCAGCACGCTGAGCCCGAACGGTCGCCAGTCGTTGCGTTCGATTTCGGCGACGATCTTCTCGCGGATCTTGTCGTCGGCCGCGCTCGGGTCCGGAACTTCGCGCGCCAGGTTGGCGACCGCGCGCAGCAAGTTCTTGCGGGTGACGATGCCGACCAGCAGGTCGCCGCGCATCACCGGCAGGCGCTTGACGTGATGCTTCTCCATCGTCTTGACGATGGCCTCGATCGGCGTGTCTTCCGTGATCGTATGCGGATGATGGGTCATCACCTCGCCGACCTTGCGGCCGTGCTCGTGGACGAAGTCGGCAGCGCAGGTTCCTGGGCCGAGCAGCAGCCGCAGCCAGCGGCTGCGTTTGCGCTGGGTGCCGAGCTCAGCGCGGCGGATGAAGTCGCCTTCCGAGATGATGCCGACCAGTTTGCCGTCGGCGTCGACCACCGGCAGGCCGCTGACGTGGTTTTCGAGCATTACATTGGCGGCGTCGATAATCGAGGCTTCGGGCCCGATCGTCATCACCTGTTCCGTCATGATCTGCTGCGCACGCATGATCTGGCTCTCCTCCGGCACGGCTGTGCCGTCAATCGTCTAGCGCCCGGCGACTCCGGCATCGATGCGTCGGCGGCCGGTCGTGTCGCCTCAGTGCGAGATCAGCGCCGGCAGCGTCAGCGACTTGAAGATGCCGCGGGTCACGCCGCCGAGGATGAATTCGCGCAGCCGCGAATGGCCGTAGCCGCCCATCACCAGCATGTCGGCGCCGAGATCGGCGGCCAGCGACAGGATGGTGTTGTGGATATTGCCCGGGGGTGAGGTGTAGCGGTGCGCGGTGGCAGCGAGGTCGTGGCGCAGCAGATGCGCCAGCAGGGCGTCGGTCGACGACTGGCCGACATCCTCCTCATCCTCGTTGACGGCCACGACATCGATGGTCTTGGCGCGGCGTAGAAACGGCATCGCATCATGCACGGCGCGCGCGGCCTGGCGTCCGCCGTCCCAGCAGATCAGCATGCGATCTAGCTGCATCGGCCCTGTATGGATGTAAGGCACCATCAGCATGGGTTTGCCGGAATTGAACAGGATGCTCTCCGGCAGCGGATCCTGGTGGCCCGGCTTGGCGCGATCGGGCTGTGGCACGACGCTGAGGTCGTACAGCCGCGAGATCTCCGACAGCGACTCATTGGCGAGCACCGGAGTGTCGCAGATGCTGCGCGCGCCATGGGTGATACCCGCGGCGCGGGCCGCGATTTCGAATTGGTCCAGGCGCGCCGCCGCTTCGTCATTGTCGGTGTTGTACTGATTGGCTGCTGCGTAGTACGCCGCCGACGCGCCGACGACAATCGCCGGATTGATCGGCTGATAGGTGCAGACGATGCCGTCGAGATGCGCGCCGAACGCTTTGGCGATCGAGACGGCGCAGCCGACGATGCCATCAGCCGGTCGGTCCGCCGGAATATGCACGACAATATCATTCAGCATGGCAGTGTTCCCCGCATAATGCCTGTTCCGAGTTGCGGCGAAATATACCGGCGTTGACGCGCCGTACTTTGATCTAGCTCATCGTGCGGGCTTGGCCCCGTTGCAGAAACATGGCTCAATTGCAGCAATGAGGATGCCCCGAACAATACGGTTAGTTCGGGGTGGATGCGCTGGGGGGATACCGATGACCTATTCGACGATGATGGTGACCTTGTCGTGCGATCATACGAATGCGTGTCAGCTCGGGATCGCCGCTGAACTCGCAGAACGGTTCGAAGCCCGGGTGATCGGCATCGCGGCCTCTGACATCAGTCCGCCACTCTACTTTACCTCCGGGGATCAGGCCGAGCGGCTGCTCGAGCACGGACTCGCTGCGATCCGGCAGCGCCTTGGCGAAGTGGAAGCCGAATTCCGGCAGGTGATGGGCGGCCATGCGCGGGAGCTGCAATGGCGCTCGGCGATCGACCAGCCGGCCAAGTACATCGTGCAGCAGGCGCGCGCTGCGGACATCGTGATCAGCCGCGCCGCCGGGCCGCTGACCGACCCGTTTGCCTTGGCCGATCCGGCGGATCTGGTGATGCAGATCGGACGGCCGTTGCTGGTTGTCCCCGACGATAATTGTCGCGTCGATCTGTCGAGCGTGCTGGTGGCGTGGAAGGACAATCCGGAGGCCCGCCGCGCGATCGTCAATGCGCTGCCGCTTTTGCGTCAAGCAAGCCACGTCACAGTGGTGGAGATCGTCGAACATGACGGCAGCCGCGCCGACGCGCTTGCCGGCGTTCACGATGTAGTCGACTGGCTGTCGCGCCATCATATCCACGCCACAGGCGAGGTGCCGGCGCCGGCCGGCGATGTCGCCAGGCAACTCGATACGGTTGCAACCCAGGTCCGCGCCGGAATTGTCGTCGCCGGTGCCTATGGGCACTCGCGATTCCGCGAATGGATCCTTGGCGGCGTCACCCAGCACCTGATCGAGCAGACCGCCCGCTGCGCCTTGCTGGCGCGCTGATGCATGATCGTCCTGGAAATGGATCCCGGTCTTCGGGGAAAATCGCGCGACAAGCGTCAGCCGGGCTGTTGATGACGTCCACTCGCTTCAGCACCAGGCGCTTGGCAATCTCAGTGCAGGCCAGATAACACACGACGATCGCGCGGAGCGCCAAGGCACATCGACCCCGATCGGACCATCCGAACACCGTGCGCAGCGGGCCGATCACCAGCGCGATGGCGACAGCCACCGATCGGCGCAGCGTCCACCGCGAGGAGCGCCTGGCGGATCGGCTGATGGAATGCGTTGTGGCCACAACGCAGCAACCGCTGCGCGGCCTCGCCGGAGGTCAGCCCCGTGCGCTGGCTGTTGGACTCGGCGAGCAGGGCATCGATCGATGACAGCCAGAACGGCGCTTGGTCTTTCATGTGACCCCCTGCATTGATTGGCGTCAACGACGCCAAATCGCCGAATGGGATGCTCTCTCGCCGATCCGACGTGACGCTTCCTTAACCATCGGGCAAGCTGCGTTGCGTCGCTTGGATGCAGGACTGCGAAATGACGATTTCGCCATCCTATATGTGTATCGCAATGCCGTGCCGTGAATTCGCTTGACGATTTCGCAACATACCCGACCGTTTTCACGCCAAGCCGGCCCGCACCGACATGAGGCGATGATGCTGCAAACGCCGTCGAACCCAATTGCCGTAGCGCCGCAAGCGCCGGTCAGGCATGTCGGGTCGACCGACAGCGACCGCTCGCTGCACGCCGCGCTGGCGCCGCTGACCGGCGGGCTGTCGCCGACCGCACTGTCGCTCGCTTATGCCGACTGGCTCTCGCATCTGTTTTGGGCGCCGGCGCGCCGGCTCGACCTCGCGCAGGATGCGCTGCGCGGCGCCGCGCAATTGGCGCAAGCCGCTGTCCATCCCGCGCCTCCGTGGTCGCTGATCACGCCGCAGCCGCAGGATCGACGCTTTGCCGGGCCGGAATGGCGGCAGCCGCCATTCAACCTGATGGCGCAGAGTTTTCTGCTCGCCGAGGAATGGTGGCGCGACGCCACCACCGGGATCCGCGGCGTGTCCCAGCAGAACGCGAAGATCGTCGAATTCGCCATGCGGCAGATGCTCGACGTGTTTGCGCCGTCGAACTTCGCGCTCACGAATCCCGAGGTGATCCGCCGCACTCTCACGTCCGAAGGCGGCAACGTCACCGCAGGCCTGCGGAATTGGTGGGAGGATCTGCTGCAGACGATGTCGCACGACACCGACCTGAAGCACGATTTCGAGGTCGGGCGCGACGTCGCGGTGACGCCGGGCAAGGTGGTCTACAGCAACGATCTGATCGAGCTGATCCAATATGCGCCCGCAACGGGGGAGGTTCGGCCGGAGCCGATCCTGATCGTGCCGGCCTGGATCATGAAGTACTACATTCTCGATTTGTCGCCGCACAACTCATTGGTGAAGTACCTCACCGAACAGGGCTTCACCGTCTTCATGGTCTCGTGGCGCAATCCGACGGCGAAACACCGGGATCTCACGCTGGAGGACTATCGCCGGCTCGGCGTGATGGCTGCGATCGAGACCATCCGTGCGATCGTCCCGCACCAGCCGATCCACGCGGTCGGCTATTGCCTCGGCGGCACATTGCTGTCGATCGCGGCGGCGGCGATGTCGCGCGATGGCGACGATCGGCTGCGATCGATCACGCTGTTCGCGGCCCAGACCGACTTCACCGAAGCCGGCGAGTTAACTCTGTTCATCAATGAAAGCCAGGTGGCTTTTCTCGAGGACATGATGTGGAAGCGCGGGGTGCTCGACACCACGCAGATGGCCGGCGCTTTCCAGATCTTACGCTCCAACGATCTGGTCTGGTCGCGGATGGTGCGCGACTATCTGATGGGAGAGCGGTCCGAGCCGAACGATCTGATGGCGTGGAACGCCGACGCCACCCGGATGCCGTATCGGATGCATTCCGAATATCTGCGCAAGCTGTTCCTCGACAACGACCTTGCCGAGGGGCGCTACACCGTCGACGACAGGGCGATCGCGCTGTCGGACATTCACACTCCGATGTTCGTGGTCGGCACGCTGCGCGACCACGTGGCGCCGTGGCGCTCCACCTTCAAGATCCATCTGCTGGCCGACGCCGAGATCACCTTCTGCCTGACCGGCGGCGGCCACAATGCCGGCATCGTCTCGCCGCCGTCGCCGAAAGCGCACGGCTATCAGGTGATGATGAAGGAGGCTGATGGTCCCTATATCGGCCCGGACGATTGGATCAAGGAGGCGCCGCACGCCGAAGGATCGTGGTGGACCGAATGGGTGCACTGGCTCGAGGCACGATCTGGCCAGCCGGTGCCGCCGCCGCGGATCGGGCTTCCGGATACGAACGCCGCCGAGCTGCCGGATGCCCCCGGCCATTACGTGCTGCAGGCCTGAACGTCGAGCTTCAGCGCCGTCACGGCGCGCGCCAGCGTCTGGCCAGGCCCGCCGGAGGCGTCGATCGCGGCCCAGCCGATCTCGCCTTGCTCATAATCCTGCTGCTGTCGGACAATTTCCGGCGTCGCGTCCGACGCATCGCCGACACGGTGGCCGACGCGATCCAGCCGGGTGTTCAGATCGGCGACCAGAAACAGACCCGCGAACGCGGACCTTGTCTGCGCCGCGATGGCTTCGATCGCCTGCCGCTCCTCGCCTTTCGAGAACACCGCATCGACGATCACCGAATGACCTTGCTTCAGAATATGCCCGGCCCGTTCGCCGAGGTTGCGATAGACCTGCGCCGTCACCTCAGCTGAATAGGCGGTATCGGGCAGCCTTTCGGTCTCGTCGACGCCGAACAGCCGCTTGCGCGCGACGTCGGAGCGCAGCACCACCGCGCCCGGAAGCGGCGAGATGTGGCCGGCGAGCGCGCGGGCCAGCACCGACTTTCCGGTGCCGGACAGCCCGCCCACGGCGATCAGCCGGGGCGGCGGCGGCGCGATCAGGCGCGCGGCGAGGACGAAATAGGCCTCCGCGGTCTGTCGGTGGCTACGCTTCGTCACAGCATCGCCGGCGGGCCGCGCCAGCATCACCTTGGCGCGGATCGCTGCGCGCAATGACAGCAGCAGAGGCAACAGGCCGAGCGCGTCGCCGTTCGGCGCGCGCGTCACCGCAAGATAACGGTTCAGCAGGTCGGCGGCGGCCTCGCAGCGGCCGTAATGGATGAAATCCATCAACGCGAAGGCGAGGTCGTACAGCACGTCGACCGACGCGAATGCCGGATCGAATTCAATCGCGTCGAACAGCACCGGTGCGTCGTCGATCAGCACGATATTGGCGAGATGCAGATCGCCGTGGCACCAGCGCACGAAGCTCTGTCCACCGCGCCATTCGAGCAACCCACGCGTGCGTTCGAATTCGGCGCGGGTGGCGCGATCGAGCGCCACGACCGCGTCGGCCGGAAAGCCGCCGGCTTCGAACGCTGCGGCATTGTCGGCGATGATCGGGACGATGGATGCGATCCAGGGGGCAGCGGCGGCTTCCGGCGCCGCGCGATGCGACGCGGCAATTACATCGGCAATGGCGACGACAAGGGCGGGATCGAGCGGACCGGCGGCTGCGAGATGGTCGATCGTGCGCCTTTCGTCGAAGCGCTGCATCTCGACCGCCCACTCGATCGGCTCGCCGTCGCCGCCGATCCGCAGCGTGCCGTCCGCAGCGCGGGTGATCGGCAACACGTGGCGATAGATCTGCGGCGCGAATCGACGGTTGACCTGGAGTTCCTGCTCGCAGGCCGCCTTGCGCTGCACCAGCGTCGAATAGTCGAGAAACGGGAAACGCACCGCGCGTTTGATCTTCAGCGCGCGATCACCGGTGAGAAACACCGCCGCGCCGTGCGTGTCGATTTGCGTGACGGGCGCGCCGCCATGCGTCGCCGGATCGGCGACAAACCGGAACACTTCTTCCTGCCGCGCCCGGTCTGATGCTGTGATCGGCTCTGCCATGATGCTACTTCGGAACTTGCGACCTGTCCGGAAATGGATCAGCGCCGCAGGCCGACGTGCCGAGCATAATTGCACGGATAACAAGACGCCCGGGAAAACGGCGCCGGATTGACCTTGATCAATTCAATTCCGCAAAGCTGCGGTCAATTTGCCCGAAACGGCGATTATCAGGTGTCTCAATACACTTTGTACGCCATCGACTGCAGTTCGACTGATTGGAATTAGCTTGTACAAGTTTCTCGAGGCAATCGTTGCCGACCACATGACGCGTCCGGTGAAATCCGTGTCGCGGGAAATGACGATGCGCGAGCTGGAGGACCAGTTCGAGCGCGACGATTACAACGCCTATCCGGTGTTGGAAGATTCACGCGCGATCGGGCTGGTGACGAAGTACGATTTTCTCAATTGCTTCGCCTTTCACCCGACCCAGATGCTGCCGCATTATGACGACCTGATGAACCGCACCGTCGGCGACATCATGACGCCCGACTTCATCTATGTTCATGCCGACACCAAGCTGACGCGGGTGCTGCAATTGATGGTCGAGCACCAGACCCGTAGCATCCCGGTGCTCGATGCCGACCGCAAGCTGGAAGGCATCATCTCGCGCGAGGACGTGATCAAGGCTCTCGCGAGTTTCACCAAGGTAAAATGACAGCCGCGCGGCGCTGGGCCGCGGTAGCGAAAATTGGAAACGCCGGGGCATTTGTAATACACAGGTTGCGGGCAGCCCCGGAATCGCGCAACGGCTGATATCGGCCTCCGGCTGCCCGGTGCCGAGGTGGGATGTCGACTTATCGATTGAGCAATCTCCTGTCGCCTGCCGCGGTGGCGGTGATCGGCGCAAGCCCGCGGCCAGCATCGCTCGGCCGCGCCGTGCTCGACAATCTGCGTAACGCCGGCTTCAAGGGCGAGATCGGCGTCGTTAACCCGCGCTATCCGGAGATTGGCGGCTTCAAGACGGTTCGCGCGCTGGCCGAGCTTTCGTTCGTACCGGATCTGATCGTCATCACCGCGCCTTCGCGGACGGTAGCTAAGATCGTCGCCGAAGCCGGCGAACGCGGCGTCGCCGGGGCGATCATCATCAGCGCCGAGATGGGTCGTGGCAAAGGCTCTTACGCCGAGGCCGCCAATCGCGCCGCGCGCAAATCGGGAATACGACTGATCGGCCCGAATTGCCTTGGCATCATGGTGCCGAGTTCCAACCTCAACGCCAGCTTCGCCGCGCATATGCCGCGGCGGGGCAATCTGGCGCTGATTTCGCAGTCCGGCGCGATCGCGGCCGGTATGGTCGACTGGGCCGCCGTCAAGAACATCGGTTTCTCGGGGATCGTGTCGATCGGCGATCAGCTCGACGTCGACATCGCCGATATGCTCGACTTCTACGCTGCCGACATCGAGACCCGCGCGATCCTTCTGTACATCGAGGCGGTGACCGACGCCCGCAAGTTCATGTCGGCGGCGCGCGCCGCCGCGCGGGTGAAGCCGGTGGTGGTGGTCAAATCGGGACGGATGGCGCACGGCGCCATGGCGGCCGAGACGCACACCGGCGCGCTCGCCGGCGCCGACGCCGTATACGGCGCTGCATTCCGCCGCGCCGGCATGTTGCGGGTGTTCGATCTGCGTGAATTGTTCGATTGCGCCGAAACGCTCGGCCGGGTCAGCGCCCCGCGCGGCAAGCGCGTGGCGATCCTGACCAATGGCGGCGGTATCGGCGTTCTCGCCGTCGATCGGCTGGCAGAACTCGGGGGCATCCCGGCGACGCTCTCGAAAGACGTCTGCGACAAGCTCGACGCCGTGCTGCCGCCGAGCTGGTCGGGGTCGAATCCGATCGACATCACCGGCGATGCCGATGCCGAACGCTATGCGGCATCCCTGGCGGTGTTGCTCGCCGATCCGGACAACGACGCCATCCTGGTGATGAATGTGCAGACCGCGATGACGTCGTCTGCCGAGATTGCCAAGGCGGTGATCCGGGTGGTCGGTGAGGAGCGAGTTCGCCGCTCCTTCTTCAAACCGGTGTTCGCGGTCTGGGTCGGCGCTGACGACACCGTGACCAAGGCTTTCGACGCAGCATCGATTCCGAACTATCTCACCGAAGACGACGCGGTCCGCAGCATCATCAATCTGGTGCGCTATCGCGAAGCCGCGCAGCTCTTGACCGAGGTGCCGCCGAGCCTGCCGAAGGAGTTCGATCCGGACACCGAGGCCGCGCGGTTGGTGATCGAGAAGGCGTTGCGGGAGGGGCGCTCCTGGCTCGATCCGATCGAAGTCGGTGCGCTGTTCGCCGCGTATCAGATCCCGATGGTCCCGACGCTGGCTGCGGCCGATGCCGACGAGGCGGTGGCGTGGGCCGAGCCGTTTCTGGCGCAGGGCGTGACGGTGGTGGTCAAGGTGATGTCGCGTGACATCACCCACAAATCCGACGTCGGCGGTGTGGTGCTCAACCTCACCAGCGCCGATGCGGTGCGCACCGCCGTCGGCGAAATTCTCGCCCGCGCCGCAAAGCTGCGGCCGAAAGCGCGGCTCGAGGGCGTGATCGTGCAGCCGATGATCATACGTCGCAAGTCGCGCGAGCTGACGGTCGGCATCGCCGACGATCCGACCTTCGGACCGGTGATCGCGTTCGGCCATGGCGGCACCGGCGTCGAAATGATCGACGACCGTGCCCTGGCGCTGCCGCCGCTCGATCTGCCGCTCGCCGATTCGCTGATCGCGCGCACCCGGGTATCGAAGCTGCTACAGGCCTATCGTGACGTGCCGGCGGTGAAGGACGGCGCCGTTGCGCTGACGCTCGTCAAGCTGTCTCAGATAGCGGCGGACTTTCCGGAGATCCACGAACTCGACATCAACCCGCTGCTCGCCGACGAGGGCGGCGTGGTGGCGATCGACGCCCGCGTTCTCGTGCGGAAAGCCGAGCGCAAATTTGCAGGGCTCGGCAACAGCACCTTCGCGGTGAAGCCGTATCCATCGGAGTGGCAGCGGCATCTGGTCGTGAAAGACGGCTGGCGCGTGCTGGCGCGTCCGCTCCGGCCCGACGACGAGCCGGCGATCCACGAATTCCTCAAGCACGTGACACCCGAGGATCTGCGGCTGCGATTCTTCGCGGCGATGAAGGAGTTCAGCCACGCCTTCATCGCGCGGCTGACCCAGATCGACTATGCCCGCGCGATGGCGTTCGTCGCGATCGACGAGGCGACCGGCGAAACTCTCGGCGTGGTGCGGATTCACTCGGACTCGATCTACGAGAGCGGCGAATACGCCATCCTGCTGCGCTCCGACCTCAAGGGCAAAGGCCTCGGTTGGGCCCTGATGAAGCTGATCATCGAATATGCGCGTGCCGAAGGGCTGAAATTCGTTTGCGGTCAGGTGCTCCGCGAGAACGCCGCGATGCTCGGAATGTGCCGTCAGCTCGGTTTCGAGGCGAAGACCGATTACTCCGAACCGGACATCCTCAACGTGACGCTGCCGCTGACCGACGAGTCGGCTCGCGCCGCCGCCAAATCTTGAACATCAAGAGGCTTGAATATCTCGGAACGCGCCGCCGGCGCCGCGTGATGCTTGCTCGATCGACGGGAAAGACCTATAGCCGGCTCACCGCCACGACGCGGAAAGTATGCATGTCGCCTTCCTCGCGAATCGAGACGTATTCGCCCTGCACGAAGCGTTCGTCGCCGAAGTGGTAGCCTGCCTCATCCGGGATGTTGGCGGCAGCGTCGTACTGAAACGCCCAAGAGCCGCCGGGACGATGAACCAAATGGCCGAGACTGTCCGGTTGCTGCGGACGCTGCCGCGCCACGCGGCAGGCCTCGCGATGCTTCTTCCAGGTTTCGGCGTCGATCCGGTCGTTCTCGTCGAGCGGCGCTACGATCACGTAAGCGATCCGCGATTCGCCTTCCGGATGTCCGGGCTCGCGCGCAAGCTCGAGCCGGATTTGGCGGAAGCGCGCGGGCAACGAAGAGTTGAGGATGGCGGACGGAGAGCCCTTGGTCATTGGATCGATCCTATCATCGCTGCAGGGACAAAGCTTACGCAGCGCCGGGGCGCGATAATTGATTTGCATCAATCGCATCCCGCGACGCAAGCTGTCGGCTCGAGGGTGCCGCTCCGGCGGCTCGCGAATCGCAAACGGAGCATCGGATGGCGGCATTGAAGGCCGGGCAGGAGCGGCAGTGATTTCTGCGCCAGTTCTGACTGTAGTGACCGACGGCGACGTGCTGGAACTGCATCCCGGCGGCGCGTGGATCGCCAGCCAATCGGCCGCGCTGGAACGGCTGTTCGAGGGCGTCGCGCCGCAGGTCGCCGCTGCAAAATCACTCAAGATCGACATGACCGAGGTGATCGAGATCGACACCATCGGCGCTTGGCTGCTGGAAAAGGCGTCACGCGAGGCCGCGCAGGCTGGTCGCACCGCGCATTTCGTCGGGGTCGGCGAACGCTACGCCGGGTTGATCGAAGAGGTCCGGCAGGTCAACCGCCACAGACCGACGCCGAAACCCAAGGTCAATCCGATCATCGCGCGACTCGATCAGGTCGGTCGCTCAGCCTGGAGCGCCACGCAGGACATCGCGGTATTCCTCGACATGTTCGGTGCGCTCGGCGTCGCGTTGCTCGGCGTGCTGCGGCGGCCGCGTTCGCTGCGGCTGACCTCGTTGACCTACCAGATCTATCGCGTCGGCTGGCGGGCGATCCCGATCGTCGTGCTGATCACCTTCTTGATCGGCGCGATCATCGCGCAGCAGGGCATTTTCCACTTCCGTAAATTTGGTGCGGAATCCTACGTGGTCGACATGGTCGGCATCCTGGTGTTGCGCGAGATCGGCGTTCTGATCGTCGCCATCATGGTGGCCGGCCGCTCGGGCAGCGCCTACACGGCCGAACTCGGCTCGATGAAAATGCGCGAGGAGATCGACGCGCTATCGACCATGGGGCTCGACCCGGTCGAGGTGCTGATCCTGCCACGCATCATCGCGCTGGTGATCGCGCTGCCGATCCTGACCTTCATCGGATCGATGTCGGCGCTGTATGGCGGATTGCTGACCGCGTGGTTCTACAGCGGCATGCAGCCCGCGGTATACATCGCGCGGTTGCACGAGGCGGTGTCGCTCAACAGTTTCGAGGTCGGGATATGGAAGGCGCCGTTCATGGCGCTGGTGATCGGCATCGTCGCCTGCAGCGAGGGCCTGCGGGTCAAGGGCAGCGCCGAGTCGCTCGGCCTGCAGACCACCACTTCGGTGGTGAAGTCGATCTTTCTGGTGATCGTGCTCGATGGCCTGTTCGCTGTATTCTTCGCCTCGATCGGGTTGTAGCGATGGACGCATTCGCCGATCTTTATTCTATTCGCGTTTCCGAACTCGTGGTTGGTTTTGGCCACCAGATCGTGATCGATCATCTATCGCTCGATGTCCGCCGCGGCGAAATTCTCGGCCTGGTCGGCGCCTCAGGGGGCGGCAAATCGGTGCTGATGCGCACCATCATCGGCCTGATCCCGAAGCAGGAAGGGCGCATCACGGTGATGGGGCGGGACAGCGATCTTGGGCTCGGCCGCGGCACGGCGGTCGCCGCCACATGGGGCATCCTGTTCCAGCAGGGCGCGCTGTTCTCGTCGCTGACCGCGCGGCAGAACGTGCAGTTTCCGCTGCGCGAGATGCTCGACATCTCGGAGAAGCTGCAGGACGAAATCGCGACCGCCAAGCTCGAGATGGTCGGCATTGCGCCTGACGACTGGGATAAATACCCGGCGCAGCTCTCAGGCGGCATGACCAAGCGCGTCGCGCTCGCGCGTGCGCTGGCGCTGGATCCAAGCATTGTGTTTCTCGACGAGCCGACCTCCGGCCTCGATCCGATCGCCGCCGGCGATTTCGATCAGCTCATCAAGACGCTGCAGACCACGCTCGGGCTGACTGTGTTCATGGTGACCCACGATCTCGCCAGTCTCAACGTCGTCTGCGACCGCGTCGCGGCCCTGGCCGACGGCAAGATCGTGGCGATCGGCCCGATGACCGAACTGCTGCAATCCGAACATCCCTGGGTGCGCGCCTATTTCCACGGCAAGCGCTCGGAGATGCTGCGCCCCAAACAGGACTAGAACGCCCATGGAAACCCGTGCTCCCTTCGTCATTGTCGGTGCGTTCGTGCTTGCGGCCATCCTCGCGGTGTTCGGCTTCGTGTTCTGGCTGCACAACACCAGCGGGATCGGCGCGCGCACCAGTTATCACATCCAGTTTCGCGATCCGGTGCCGGGTCTGCTGGTCGGCGCCGCCGTATTGTTCAACGGCATCCGCGTCGGCGAGGTTACCGCGCTCGGGCTTGCGACCGACGATCCGCGCCGCGTCAACGCGACGATCGCGGTGGCGACCGATACGCCGGTGCGGCTGGACACTAGGGTCGGGCTCGACTTCCAGGGGCTCACTGGCGTGCCGGTGGTTGCGCTGGAGGGCGGCAAGGATCTGACGGGATCTGCAATCGCCACCACCTTGATCGCGGAGCCGGGCGCGGGGATGAGCATGACCCAGGCGGCCCGCGAGGCGCTGCGCAAGGTCGATTCGGTGCTCGGTGAGAATTCGCAGCCATTGAAGGAGACAATCGGGAATCTGAAGACCTTCTCGGAATGGCTGTCGAACAAGACCGGCAAGCTCGATGGTATTCTCGGTGGCGTCGAGCGGATGACCGGAGCCAACGAGCCGGTGGTGAAAAAGGTCGTGTACGATCTCCAGCCCGCCAAGGGCTTTCCGCCGCCGACCAAGTCGATCCGAGGCCAACTCACCATTCCGGAGCCGACCACGGTGGTGCTGTACGATTCTCAGAAAATGCTGTTGGCGCCGGGCCTCGAACTGGCGGCCTTCGCCGGTGCGCAATGGAGCGACAGCATTCCGAAAATGCTCCAGGAAAAGCTGATCCAGAGCTTCGAAAACTACGACATCGCTCATCCGCCGCTGCGGCCGAACGATGCAGTGCAGCCGGATTATCAGTTGCTCATCGACCTTAGAAGTTTTCAGATCGCCGGCCGCGAGGCTGAGCTGGTCGCTGAAGTCGCCTTCAGCGCCAAGATCATCGACAAGGGCGGAAAGCTCGTCGCGGCGCGGCTGTTTCAACAGTCAGCCAAGCTAGACAATCCACAGCCCGCGGCCGCCGTCACGGCATTCGAAACGGCCTTCGACGCCACCGCCAAAGCGTTGATCCTATGGACCGTGGATAGTCTGGCCACCGGCGCAGGTGAGGCGAGACCGGTTACTCCAGGCTCTTCAGGTACGACAAAAGGTCGTTGATCTGATCCGGCTCGAGCTCGAACGCCGGCATCTTCGAATGTCCGGTGTAAATGCCCTCGGCGAACGCCTCGGCCAGAGTCTCGACCGGATAGCGGTTGTGCAATGTGCGGAACGGCGGCGCTTTCTTCAATCGACTTTTGCCGGTCCGGCCGATTGCGTGGCAGCGCGCGCAATGCGATTTGGCAAATACCAGTCCCCGCCGCTCGACGTCTGTCGACGCCGAAGCAGTGCTGACCATCAGAAGCATAATCGCGGAAAACCCGGAAACAATTCGCATTGGCGCTCTGTCTAGAAAAGGCGCAATTGCGCACCCGACCATCGATGGAGACAGGCTGAATGGCCTTGATCTGTGTCAAGCCGCCTTGACGATTTGCCGACATATTAACTTTTTTAGCGCATGGTACGCGATCATTCGATGGCAGTGCGCGGCAAAGCAGTAGATCTAGCGACCGCATGGAGTAATGGATGCCGCACATCGCTTTTCCGAACTCGAACTGCGACGGTTTCCGTTGCGCCACGCATTGCGCGGTGCGCCCGCTGGCAATTTGTGGCGAGCTGGAACAGGCGGAGCACGAGGAGTTCGAACGCCTCGCCCAGCACGTTCGCTACGGGGCGAAGGAAGCCCTGTTCTCGGAGGATGAAGTCGCCGATGCGGTCTACAGCCTGGTCGAAGGCATAGCGCGGCTTTACAAGTTGTTGCCCGACGGCCGCCGTCAGATCATCGGCTTTGCGCTGCCCGGCGATTTTCTCGGGATGGCGCCTTCGGCCCGCTACTCGTTCTCGGCGGATGCGATCGGCGGTGTCACCGTCTGCAAATTCTTCCGTGGGCCGTTCCTGCGCTTCATCGAAAACAAGCCGCATATGCTGATGCGGATGAACGAGTTCGCCACGCGCGAACTCAGCCTGGCGCAGGATCAGATGCTGCTGCTCGGACGCCGCTCCGCCGAAGAGAAGGTCGCGGCCTTTCTGGTCGGCTGGCGCGATCGACTTGCCCGGCTCGAAGGCGTCACCAAGACCGTCAGTTTGCCGATGGGACGGCAGGATATCGCCGACTTCCTGGGGCTGACCATTGAAACCGTAAGCCGCACCTTCACCAAGCTGGAGCGGGAAAAGTTGATCGTGATCGTCCCGGACGGGGTACGCGTGCTGGATCCGAAGCGTTTCGACACGCTCGCCGCGGCCTGAACCGGTTCGTCTAACGGCGCGTCCGCTCGGGGCCCATTCGAGGCCCAATGATGCGTCACGACCGGTCGCTCCATCTGAGAGCACGGCAATACATCTACGAAATTCTCGAATCGCACGCGGAAAGCACGCGCGTCGGCGTGAGCGTCAATCGCGTCATCATCTTCTTCATCACACTCAGCATCGGCGTTACGGTGGTGGAGTCGGTGCCGCGGTTCCGCGAGGGATACGAGCCGCTGTTTCACGCGCTCGAATTCGTCTGCCTGGTGTTCTTCTCGATCGAGTACTACGTCCGGATCTGGATTGCAGCGGAGCATGTCCCGTACCGCGAGACGAGCGCGCTCAGCGCCGGCTGGGCCTACATGATCAGCCCGCAGGGCATCGTCGATTGCCTCGCAGTAATGCCGCTGTGGGTGGCGATGCTCGGCTTCGACGATCTGCGGGTGCTGATCATCCTGCGGGTGCTGCGGGTCCTGAAATTCGCCCGTTACTCGTCCGGAATGCGGTCGCTGCTGGAAGTGCTGGAATCCGAACGGCGCGCGCTGCTGGCCTGCCTGGTGATTTTGGGCTGCGCCACGCTGGTGTCCGCGACCGCGATGCATATCGTCGAGGGCCACGCGCAGCCGGACAAGTTCGGCACAATTCCCGATGCAATGTGGTGGGCGATCGTGACGCTGACCACGATCGGCTATGGCGATGTGGTGCCGGTGACCGGCGTCGGCCGGATGATCGCATCGGTCACCATCGTTGGCGGGCTGGTCATGATCGCGCTTCCGGTCGGCATCGTCGCCAATGCTTTTTCCGATGTGATCCACCGCCGCGATTTCATCGTCAATTGGAGCATGGTGGCGAGGGTGCCGCTGTTCTCGCACCTCACCGCGGGTGACATTGCCCATATCATGCAGTTGCTTCAGGCGCGGCAGATCGACCGTGGCGACGTCATCTTCCGCCGCGGCGATCCGGCGACCGCGATGTATTTCATCGCCGAAGGCGACGTTGAGATCGAGCTTGGGCCAGAAGAGAAGGGCCGCCGAATAAGGCTCGGCACCGGGCACTTCTTCGGAGAGATCGCGGTGCTGAAGCGGGCGGAGCGCTCTGCGACGGTGAAGGCGGTGTCGCGGGTCAGGCTGCTGGTGCTCGACGCCGCTGACTTGCGGGCTTTAATCAGCCGCGAACCCGGCATCGCACGCAAGATCGACCAGATTGTCGAGGGTCGCACGGGCCGCAATCTGAATCTCGAGATCGCCGATCTCGAAGGCCAGGATGAGGTGAGTTCGGAGAAAGATGTGACCTTGGAAAAGACCGCTTAGCAGGCCGTAGAAAAAGAGAACAACGTTCCCGTTCCGATCCCACTTCGTTCGCGACTCGAATCCGTTGTGTTCACGCCGAAACGACTTTCAACAGTCTGTTAGGTCAGTGCGCTGCGCCTGGCCGTGGCGAACGGTCGGCCACTACTCCGCCTGCGGGGGAACTCATTCACGGACGTCAGCGACTTTTGCGCTGCAATCGAAGCCATCAGCTGTGACGCAGCGTCAGCGTAACAGGCGCCTTCAGGCAAGTTGAACGCCGCGCAATACTCCGGCCGCATCGATTCCGTTTCGGCTCGTAACTCCATGGCCGTTCCCCACCACCACGCCGCGGCGGGCGCCCGATCGTCATCGGGGATCGCGCGCCATGTACTGAATTCCTTCAAGAGCCGTTCGAACTGGAAAATTCTCGCCGGGTGCACGGGCTGCCCAATCTGATATCAGAGGCAGTAACTGCCGAACGGCCGGGAAGTTGCGTGGCGGTCAGCAAGTTCCAGGCACGCCAGGAATAGCGCGCCCCGGCGACCGTTCTCAGTGGCGGCTTAATATGCTAATAGTTCGCAAATGAACCCGAGCGCCAAGATCGAGATCCGACATTCGACGTGTCCGCATGATTGTCCGTCTGCCTGTGCGCTCGACGTCGAGGTGATCGACCGTTCGACCATCGGCCGGGTGCGCGGGTCGAAGCAGCAAACCTATACGGCTGGCGTCATCTGCGCCAAGGTTGCGCGCTACGCCGAGCGCATCCATCACCCCGACCGGCTCAAATACCCGATGCGCCGTTGCGGCCCGAAGGGATCGGGGCAGTTCGTCAGGATCAGTTGGGACGAGGCGCTCGACGAGATCGCCGGGCGGTTCAACGCGGCTGAAGCGGAATTCGGCGCGGAGTCGGTCTGGCCTTATTACTACGCCGGAACGATGGGACTGGTGATGCGCGACGGCATCAACCGGTTGGCCAACGCCAAGAAGTACTCGCGATTCTACGCGACGATCTGCTCCAACGTCGCCTGGGCGGGCTATGCGGCCGGCGTCGGCAAGGTCGCCGGCGTCGATCCGCGGGAAATGGCGAAGTCGGATCTGATCGTGATCTGGGGAACCAACGCGGTCTCGACCCAGGTCAATGTGATGACGCACGCCTCCCGCGCCCGCAAGGAGCGTGGAGCGCGGATCGCCGCCGTCGACATCTACGACAACGAGACCATGAAGCAGGCCGATATCCGGATCATCCTGCGTCCGGGCACCGACGGTGCGTTCGCCTGCGGCGTCATGCATGTGCTGTTCCGCGACGGCTACGCCGACCGAGACTATCTCGCCCGCTACACCGATTGCCCTGATGAGCTGGAGGCGCATCTGGCGGCGCGCACGCCGGAATGGGCGTCCGCGATTTGCGGCGTGCCGGTGGCCGAAATCGAGGCCTTCGCCCATGCGATCGGCGAGACCAAACGTAGTTTCTTCCGGCTCGGCTATGGCTTCACGCGTAGCCGCAACGGCGCGGCGCAGATGCATGCGGCGCTGTGTATCCCGGCGGTGACCGGCGCCTGGCAGTACGAAGGCGGCGGCGCCTTCTTCAATAACGGCGCCATCTTCGGCTTCGACAAGACGTTGATCGAGGGACTTGATACGCTTGATCCGTCGACGCGGGTGCTGGACCAATCGAAGATCGGCCGCATCCTCACCGGCGACGCCGAGGCGCTCGGCGGGGGCGCGCCGGTCAAGGCGATGCTGATCCAGAACACCAACCCGATGACGGTTGCGCCGGAGCAGACGCTGGTTCGCGACGGCTTTGCGCGCGAGGATCTGTTCGTCGCGGTGCACGAGCAGTTCATGACCGAAACCGCGCTGATGGCCGACATTGTGCTGCCTGCAACGATGTTTCTCGAACATGACGATTTGTACTACGGCGGCGGGCACCAGCACATTTCTGTCGGGGCCAGACTGATTGATCCGCCGGGCGAATGTCGCTCCAACCACGAGGTTCTGCAGGGCCTCGCGATCAGGCTCGAGGTCCGGCACCCGGCGTTCGAAATGACGTCGCGCGAAGTGATCGATGCCACGCTGAAGAAAAGCGGCTGGGGCGAAATTGCGGCGCTTGAGGCGGAATTGTGGCGTGACCTGCAGCCCGATTTCCGCGCGGCGCACTTTCTCGACGGCTTCGCTCATGTCGACGGCAAATTCCACTTTCGCGCCGACTGGGGCGAGGTGAACGTGCCGCGGCAGATGAAATTCGGTCCGTGGCAGGCGATGCCGAGTCTGCCCGACCATTGGGCGGTGACTGAGCATGCCGACGACGAACATCGGTTCCGGCTGGCGACCAGTCCGGCGCGAAGCTTTCTCAATACGACATTCAATGAGACGCCGTCGTCACGCGCGCGCGAAGGCGCGCCGACGGTTTTGATACACCCGGCTGATGCCGCAACGATCGGAGTGGGCGAGGGGGATGCGGTGACGCTCGGAAATCAGCGCGGCGAGACGACGCTGACTGCGAAGCTCGACGCCGGGCTACGCCGCGGCGTGCTGATCGCCGTGTCGATCTTCCCGAACCGCGCACATGCGGGCGGCCGCGGGATCAATGTCTTGACCAGCGCAGACTCGATCGCGCCGCACGGCGGTGCAGCGTTTCACGACAATAAAGTATGGGCGAAGAAGGCCTTACCGCCGCTCGCGAAGCGCGACTGATACCCGAACGAGCGGCGGAAGCCGCCGATCGGCAGTCGTTGATCGCTTCGCGAGGCGGGTTTTGCCGACCTCAGCGCTGATGGCCGAGACCGATACCAAGCTTGAGCGCCTTCTGACGCAGCGAACCGACGGTCCGCTTGGTCAGCTTGGCGATCTGCGCCACCGGAGTCCGCGCCTTCGAATGCGCGCGCAACTCCTTGATGTCTTCCTTGGTGTATTCGCGCCGAGTGATCTTGGTCTTCTTGGCGACCTTGGTAGCGGGTTTCGCAACGGTCTTCGCTACCGTCTTCGCTACGGTCTTCGCCTTCTTCGTCTTTGCTGCAGTCTTTGCAGTCTTCGCTTTTGCTTTCTTTGCCACGCGTAGGGCTCCTTTAGTGAAGCGCCCTTCTACTACACTCGTTTCGTGTCGACAATTCTCATTTTCACGATTCGTCCTCAGCAGGACGGCGTCGGTTAGCATTCGCTTAAGCGTGCTTAGTTGAGATTCCGGCGGAAATCAGCGCGGCTTAGGTAGTAAATACAGGTCATGCCCCCGACTGATCTGCCCCGGCCCACGATATTCGTGACGAGCGGCCGCTAAGCGCCCGCCGTGGGGTGCGCTGATTCGTCACGATTGAAGGCGAATGCGATGCGAAGATTGCGCGCTGCGTCCGCATAGCGGGATATTCGTGCAACCAAAGACGTAGTGGGACTAACCGGGCGGCCCGGCCGAGCGCTATAGGCTCAGCGGCGGGGCTTCATCGGCTGAGACAGCAGCTTTCGCGTGCGGGCCAAGGTCTCGTCGTAATACTTTTCGCGATCCTGGCGCAATTTGACCTGCAAATTTCGGAATGCAGCAATGCGTTTGAGGATTTCGGCGCGTTCGTCAGGCGCATTTCGCGCAATATCGGGTTCTGGAGCCGCTGTGGCAGCGTTCTCCGCGGCGGATTGGGCCGCGCGCGCTTCGCCGCCGGCCGCTGACATAGCGCTGCTATCTGGCGCGGCGGACGCTGATAGCTCGCTCCGAGGCGCGGCCGGCGGAGGTGTCTCAGTCCGATTTCGGGACGCAGGAGCTGTCCGGCGGGTGTCGGGATTCCCTGAACGCCCCGCGATCTCGTTGTTCGGCAGTTTCGATGAAGTCATTGTGATCCCCGATCAGCATCTTTGAGTCCAGCGGCGCGCGGGCGTCAACCCACATGCAGGCGTGCTTTCTCGGCCGGTGGACAATTCCGTCGGACGCTCGCGGCTTAAGCGGTACCCGGCAGCCAATCGTCGATTTGGAGACCATCGATGGCGGCGACCGAGCTCGGCGCGCTCAGCATCGAAGTGCTGAAGTCCGCGCGCGGCGATGCCGGCTGGAATCTCTCAAGAGAAGAATGCGGACGCGTCGGGCCGCGCGCGCGGCGAAGCCGGCGACGTTGTGACGCAAACGCCCGCGCGGACGGCGGCCGCCGCTGAGCCGCGGAACGATGCAAAGATCAACGATGGCGGCCAACGAGGATGGCGCGAAGGGACTGCGCCGAAGAAGCGGCCGAATTCCGCGTCGATCAGACATGCTCCTGGAGCTTCGGTTCTGATTGAATCAGAACTGAAGCTCCAACTTTTTGTTCTGACGCGTTTCTTCAGGCGAACCGGTTTCCACTTTGCTCGAAAACGCTCCTAGTCGACGGTATCTTGCATTCTTCGACCGCATCGTTCTTATTTGCTCACGGTGCGGCGCCATCGTCGAGCTGCCGCCATCGGCCACGATAAGCCTGCATTATTGGAAAAATCCATGTCAACTCATCACGGTCCTTTGCGCGTCGGCATCGGCGGCCCGGTCGGGTCGGGCAAGACGGCGCTGATGGATCTGCTGTGCAAGTCGATGCGCGAGCGCTACGACATCGCCGCGATCACCAACGACATCTACACCAAATGGGACGCTGAGTTCCTGGTGCGGTCCGGGTCCCTGACTCCCGATCGCATCGCCGGCGTCGAGACCGGCGGCTGTCCGCACACCGCCATCCGCGAAGACGCGTCGATGAATCTCGCCGCCGTGGCGGAGATGCGGAGCAAGTTTCCCGGTCTCGATCTGGTGTTGATCGAATCCGGCGGCGACAATCTCGCCGCCACTTTCTCTCCGGAACTCGCAGACCTGACGATCTATGTGATCGACGTCTCTGCGGGCGACAAGATACCGTCGAAGGGTGGTCCCGGTATCACCCGTTCGGACCTGCTGGTCATCAACAAGATTGATCTGGCCCCGTATGTCGGCGCGTCGTTGGACAAGATGGATGCCGATGCCAGGCGGATGCGCGGGGAGCGGCCGTTCGTGATGACCAATCTCAAGACGCACGAGGGGCTCGAGCGCATTCTGAGCTTCATCGAGACCAAGGGCGGCTTGAAACCAAAGGTGGACACTGCCTGATTCAGCATTTGCAGCCTATCGGCCCAAAGCCTGTCCTGCCGGAACATTCCGAGGTTGTGTACGTTGTGCCGCTTCGGGTCAGCCAATAGCGTTGCCAAGGATGTTCACCAGAAATGGTCCCAGTTGCCCTGCGACGGTTATTCCTCCTGATCGTTTGTGGCTCTGATACATCATGATAGGTGGCAGCAGCGCCCTCCCTATATTGATCGAGTAAAAGCGTGGTTCGGCTGGGTTTCATCATCGCTCTGGTTGCGATCGTGGGGATGCTACTCTCCGGTTTCGCGGCCTATCGGATCTACGATCAGGAGTCGGCAATCGAGCGAATTGCGCTTGGGCGGGCAATCGACGTTCATGCCAGCCAGGTACAGCACCGATTGACCGAGCGCGAACTACTCGGAAGAGTTGCATCCGGGCTGTTCCGCACGCCGGCTGTTATCAAGGCCGACATGCTGAAGCCGCTGCGCTCGTCGATCTACGCGTTCAAGACGGACTTCCAACTGGCAAGCTGGGTGGTCAGGCTGAAGGCCGACGAGTTTTCCGCCGCCCAGGCCGAACTGGCCAAGGCCGGTTTCGCCGACACCACGATCCGGCATTCCGACGGCGCTGCGATCGATCCCGCGACGCTCAAGGAGCCGGTCGACGTTGTCATGGACATCGAGCCGCGCAACGCCGAGACCGTCGCACTGCCGGGCCGTTCGCTCGACGATCATCCCGTGCTTGGGCAGATGTTCGCCCGCTCGCTCGCCGCAGGCAAACCCGAGGCCTCCGATCCAATGCACCTCAACGGTCCCGATGGTCCGATCGGGGTGGTTCTCGCCGCGCCGGTCATGACGGACGACTCATCGGCGGTGATCGGATTCATCACCTTCTCCTACGATCTCTCGGCGCTGATGCTGACCAACGACGATATGTCGTTGTTCTCGGTGGTTCTGAAGGACCCTCGGCAGGCCGATGTCGAACTGATTGCTGATGATCGCGGCAAGGTCACCGAGCGGCCGGCGCGCCCGGGCGGCGAGGGGCCGACGATCGTCAGGACCGTGACGTTCGGCGCCCGCGACTGGTCGCTGGCCTATTACGCGCGCGTCAATCCGTTCGTCCGCGCCCAACAGGTCGCCGCCATCGTTGCAGCGGTCGGTCTGGCGCTGACCATCATCGTCTGCGGCTTGTTCGGCTACGTCAGCAACAGCAATCTCAGGCTGCGACGCGAGATCGAGATCAGGATCGGCTTCGAGCGCCGGCTGACCGCGGTGATCGACGAGCTCAATCACCGGGTCAAAAACATCCTCGCCGTGATCCAGTCGATCGTGACCCGCACGCTTCGGAACGGTTCGGACATGGATGTCGCCCGCGAGCTGTTGATCGGGCGGATTCATGCCATGTCGAACGTCGTCTCGCTGCTGAGCGAGAGCCAGTGGCAGGGCGTATTGCTGAAGGGGCTGTTCGCGGCGCGCGCGATTCCGCATTCGGACCGCATCGCGGTGAATGGGCCCGACATCGCGGTGAGCGCCCGCGCGGCGCAGAGCCTGTCGTTGCTGTTTTTCGAACTCGCCTCGCATTCCGACGAGGGGCTGTCGCTGGTCGGAAAGCACCCGCATATCGTCGCGAGCTGGGAGGTGATCGGCAAGGGCGCCGACTCCATTTTCAACTTTCGCTGGGAGGAGTTCAATACCAGCGAAGCGACGCGACGGGCCGAAAGCGAGTTCGGCGTTATCCTGTTGGATCGCGTTGCGCCGGAAGCGCTCGGCGGCACAGCCAAGCGCTATTTCACGGATGTCAGCTATGTCTATGAGCTGACGGCACCGATGGATACGGTCGTTGATATGAACGAACGCGATCGCACCGGCCAGATCTCGGCGCCGCTGCGGAACAGATGAACCCGCTGCGGGCTCCGGAGCAATGTCTCGGGGAGTTTGTTTCAGACAAGCAGCAATAGCGAAGCGGCCCGGAGGCCAACTTCGCATTGCTTTGCCTGATCCGCGGAGAGGATGACGTCGATCAGCCGTTGCTGCCGATCACGGCCCGCACAGTATTGTCAGGGCCGAAGTCTTCCGCGCCATCGACATAGAGAAGCGCACTCAGCTTCGAACGCGCGCGGTTGACGCGACTCTTGATGGTGCCGACCGCACAGCCGCAGATCGCGGCTGCGTCTTCGTAGGAGAAGCCGGAGGCGCCGACCAGGATCAGGGCTTCGCGCTGGTCCTGCGGAAGCTTGTCCAGGGCCACACGGAATTCCTCGAACTCCAGATGCGCGTTCTGGCCCGGTTGCGACTTCAGCGTCTTGGCGTAGCTGCCATCGGCATCCTCGACCTCGCGCCGCCGTTTCCGGTAGTCGGAGCGAAACAGATTGCGCAAAATCGTGAACAGCCACGCCGGAAGGTTCGAGCCGGGCTGAAACGAATCGATGTTGGCGAGCGCGCGCAGCAGAGTTTCCTGCACCAGATCGTCGGCGCGATCGCCATTGCCGCTGAGCGAAATTGCGAACGCACGCAAGCTCGGCACCGCCGCCAGAATGTCGTCCCGAAGAGAGTCTGTGAGAGGCATTATTCCCTCCTCTCGTTGTCGGCGGCCGCCGGATTGCCTTGTTGGGGATCGTCGAGCCGCTTGACCAAGTCCGCAAACCGATCCGGGACGCCCTGTCTGACCACGTCATCATACATGGCGCGGAGCTGATGACCGATCCGGGCCTGGATCTCTTGGTTGAGACCGCCCTTGCTGCCAGGCGCGGACTTCTTGCTTGTCTGAGCCTTGAAATCTTTCATGACTGATCCAATGTCTTCCCCATGGTCAAGTACCCTGAAACTTTGAGGGTTTTGCTTGATTTTTGAAGGTTTTGCCGTGTCACTGAAAGCACAATTCACTCGCGGCGGTAAAGTTCCCCGCTTCGATGGAACTTTCCCCGCGCTCCGGCGTAGGTAGTGCTACTGGGGAGCCCGGCCGCTCCGACGAGCCAACGGCCGAGACAAGATTCGAGATTGGAGTGGGGATGTCGAGATCTCAATTGGTTGCCGAGCATTTGCCGTTGTTGCGCCGTTATGCTCGGGCGCTGACCGGAAGCCAGGCGTCGGGTGACGCCTATGTGGGGGCGATGCTGGAGGCCCTGCTTCAGGACCCGGCATTGCTCGACGAAAGGCATGGGCCGCGCGTCGGCCTTTTCCGCCTGTTCGCGCAGATCTGGAATTCTGTGGCGCTGAACGACGATTCCGAGGTGCGAATCCTGCCTATGCCGTCCGAACGCCGGCTCTCGGCGATCACGCCGTTGCCGCGGCAGGCCTTCTTGCTGCTGTCGCTCGAAGGCTTTTCCGAGGAGGAAGTCGCCTTCGTGCTGCGCACGAATGTCGGTGAAATTCGCCAACTAGCTGACACCGCCGGCCGCGAGATGGCCGAAGAGATCGCGACCGACGTTCTGATCATCGAGGACGAGACCTTCATCGCGATGGATCTCGAGAGCCTGGTGAAGAATCTCGGCCACAATGTCATCGGCGTCGCCCGAACCCATGCCGATGCGATCGCGCTGGCGCAAACCAAGAAGCCCGGCCTGATCCTGGCTGATATCCAGCTGGCCGACGGCAGCTCCGGTCTCGATGCTGTTAACGAATTACTAAAGAAGTTCGAAGTGCCGGTGGTGTTCATCACCGCCTATCCGGAGCGTTTCCTGACCGGCGAGCGACCGGAACCCGCGTTCCTGATTTCCAAGCCGTTCCAGCCCGCGATGGTCTCAGCGGTGGCAAGTCAGGCGTTGTTCTTCCAGCGCAACTCACGCAATCGCACGCCCAAAGCCGCCGTTTCCTGAGATCCTGGGCTTTCCGGCTCTGAGCAGGTCGACCGAAGCCGCCCGCGCTAAAGCGCGGGCGGCTTTTTGTCGCGGATGAGGGGACAAAGCAGGCGGCTGTGCGATTAGGGACCGGCGCTGCTGCGTAAGCTGCGAACTACTTTGCCCACTGCGGTTAGCCTTGCCCAAAAGAGTTGGCCTTGCCAAAAAGAACAGGGCGCAGCTGGCATCACCACAGCTGCGCCCTGTGTCGCCGGTTAATTGGGGCAGGGGGACTAACCGGCGTTCTCACAACGCCGACCCATCTGCATCGGTTCCACCGAGCGGTCCGGAAAATCCACACACTTAGTTGATCAGTTATTATCGAACCTCTGCGGCACCAACGCGATTAATTGGTGCGGCGGGTGTTGACAAGCCGCCGAAAACAGGGAAGCGGCGATCATGCCGCGCAAACAAAGAGCGGCTAGATCCATGTCACAGATCGTGCGGGGAATTTTAGGCGCCATCGCCGTCACCGGCACACTTGGCGCAGCGCAATTGGCGATGGGTGGCGATCTCGGTCAGCTCCGTTCGCAAAATCAGGCAACGATCGCACAGGACGTCAACCGCGGTGGCAAGGCCGATCGGGCGGCGCTGGCGCAGCAGCTGCAGGCTGGCGAGACGTTCGCCGTCAAGCTGGTCGGCCAATCGGTTCTGGTCCGCATTCCCGAACAGCAGATCGGCCAGGCGACCCGCGTCCGGGTTCAGCAACCCACCACCGCACCGCGCCGCACGATGGTCGCCTGCGAGCCGGTGGTCAGCGTCCTGACCGATGTGGCCAAGCAACTCGAGCCCGGCCGCTGCATGACCTGAGCTTCATGACCTGAGCTTCATGACCTGACCCGGTCGCGTCACGACGAAAATCCGGCAAGACGAAAGCATCCGCCAATCGTTTGGCGGATGCTTTCGTTTGAGCGCTGTTTGCCGCCTACGGCCTTGATTGGAGCCTTTTCGGTTCTGATAGATTCAGAACCGGAGCTCTAACTCTCTGTTCTGACGCGTTTTCTTGACGCGAACCGGCATCCACTTCGCTTGAAACGCTATAGCCTTCCCCGGATGCGATCCGCCATCGACCGGCCGGGCCGCGATCAGTCGTCACGGCCGGGCAGTTGCGGCGCGTCGTCGGGCGTCAGATGTTCTTTGAGGACCAGACCCACGATCAGGAGCGGGGAGGCAAGGAAGCCGCCCATCGGGCCCCACAGCCAGGTCCAGAACGCCAGCGCGATGAACACAGCGAGCGCGTTCAACTCCAGCCGCCGGCCGATGATGGTCGGGGTGATGAAATGGCCTTCGACGAAGGTCAGGAGGACGAAGCCGATCGGCGCCAGCAGGCCTTCGCCCATCGTCGGCATACTGATGATTCCGACCAACGTCAGAATGACGAACATCACGACCGGCCCGATCACCGGGATGAAATTCAGCGTCGCGGCGAGCGCCCCGAGCCCGGCCGGATTGGGCATCCCGGCAAGCGCGCAGATCACGCCGGTCGCCGCCCCGTAGCACAGATTGATCACCGTCACCGTCAGCAGATAGCCGCCCAGGCTCTGCTCGATCTCGTTGAGGATCCGCAGCATCCGCAGCCGCGCGTCGCGGCCGCCGAAATTCATCACCAGCGCGCGGCGCAGATCCTTCCAGGTGGCAATGAACAGCACCAAGGTGACCAGGAACAGCAGGAACTCGGTGAGGGTCGGCGACAGGAATTCGACGGTCGGCTGCATCCAGTCGATCTGCGGCATCTGGATCGGCGTCGACGGCAGCTCCGAGCCGCCCATAGCCGATTGCAATTGCCGCCAGAACGCCATCGGCCGCTCGAAGAAGGTCAGCTTGTCGCGCAGGATGGCGCCGAGCTCCGGCAGGCGGCTGGTCCAGTCGATCAGCGGCACCGAGATCAGCGCCACCATGAAGCCAACGCCGGCCAGCGCCAGTCCGACGATCAGCACCGCGCTGACCGCGCGTGGAATACGCCCGCGCTCCATATAGGTCGCCGCCGGCGACAGCATGGTGCCGACCACGAAGGCGGTTACGATCGGCAGGAAGAACGGCTTGGCGACATAGAGGAGGCCGATCACCACGACGATCAGCAGGGCCACCAGCGCGAACGCGACGATTTCGGTTCGCCGGATCAGCGGCGGCCGCTCTTCCTTGCTGTCGGGGAGCGGAGCGCCTGCAGGCTCGACGGGAAGACTTCGCACAATCACCCACCCAGCTTCTGCGTTCGAGATCGCATTGACGACGTGCCGCGCCCGGCTCTCAGCCCGCGGCGTGGTACGCGGTAAACTCGGCGGCTTAACATCAACTCGTCGCGAAAGTTCCAGAGCTCAACGGCCCGCGGCCCGGCGTGCCCGCAAGCGCCTGCCGGGCGGCGCGGAACGCTTATGACCACATCGCGTTGATTGGCGGCATCTCAAACGATGCAATGCAAATTCGGGGACATCGCCATGATTACTTCCGGGATCGCATCGCGACGAAGTTCGATGGCTCCGTTGGTGGCCTTCGCGGCCGCCATTCTGCTGACGGCCGCGCTTCCTGGCGGAGCATCGGCGCAGATGCTGGGCTACGCGGCCGCGCCACAGGCCGGTCCGTTCGAGGCCGACGACGAGATCATGGCCGCCCCGCCCCGGACGGCGTCGCCCGACGAAGCCGTCGGCGGCGATGACGCGCAACTCGCTGACCGGCTGCGGCGGCAGGTCGTCGCCTATGACGGCAACCAGCCGGCCGGCACCATCGTGATCGATACCGCGAACACCTATCTCTATTACGTGCTGGGCGGCGGCCGGGCGATCCGCTACGGCGTCGGCGTCGGCCGCGAGGGCTTTACCTGGGCGGGGACGCAGACCATCACCCGCAAGGCTGAATGGCCGGATTGGCATCCGCCGGCCCAGATGATTGCGCGCCAGCCCTATCTGCCGCGCTTCATGGCTGGAGGCCCGGGCAATCCGCTCGGCGCGCGGGCGATGTATCTCGGATCGACCCAGTATCGCATCCACGGCACCAACGATCCCTCGACCATCGGCAAGTACGTCTCGTCGGGATGCATCCGGCTCACCAATGAGGACGTCGCCGACCTGTTCAGTCGCGCCAATATCGGCGCCCGGGTTGTCGTGCTGCCGAAATCGTCGCCGAACCGCGAGGCCCGCAAGGCCCGGCCCGACCGGCAGGCGATGATCATTTCGGTTTCGTCGGTCGACTAGAGCAAAATGACTCATCTTGGGATCGTCATCCCGTTCAAGATTCTTGTTCGAGCATGATCGTTTCCGAAAGCCGTTGCCCGGTTGTCGCGATCGCGCTCTCTTTCACCACGGACCGGAGGTCCAGGATGCGCCGCTCTGCTGCGAGAATAATCGGGATTGGATGCGTCGCGTTGCTGTCGGTGGCGGGCATGGACTCGGGCGCGCAGGCGCAGGACTTCTTCTCGGCGCTGTTCCATGGATCTCAATCGCCGATGCGCGGTTATGCGCCGGAGCGCGCATTTCCGTTCGCCAGCGAAGGCGACTACGCGCCGCGCCTGCCTCGCTCCAGCCCGCGCGCTTACAGCCCGCGCGTGCACGCCAGCGGCGGTCAGGCCTATTGCGTCCGGACTTGCGACGGGCGTTATTTCCCGATCTCGGCCACAGGCGGAGAGAGCAAGAACGAGACCTGCAGCAGTCTGTGTCCCGCGAGCGACACGAAGGTAGTTTATGGCTCGGGCATCGATGGTGCCCGGACGCCGAGCGGCAAGTCGTATTCGGAACTACCGAACGCTTTCAAGTATCGCACCGAGATCGTGGCCGGCTGCACCTGTAACGGCAAGGATCATTTCGGCCTGGCGCAGATCAAGATCGAAGACGATCCGACCGTGCGCAAGGGCGACATCGTCGCGAGCGAGGACGGCCTGAAGGTCGCCGGAAGAACCGACCGCCGCGAAGGCGCGGTCAATTTCTCGCCTGCGCCGGCGTCGATCCGCGCCGTTTATGGCAGGGCGCCTGTGGTGGCGGCGAACTGAGCCGCATCATTGCGGCACTGAGCGGTCCTCCGCCGACCCCATCGCAATCAGTTCCAATCGTGGAACCGTCGCGCGTTCACTTCGTTATTGCAGCGCGGGCAAGGGCTCGGGCTGAAAGGATTCTACGATGCTGATCGGTATTCTGATTACGTTTCTGGTCGTCATTCTGGTCTTGTATCTCATCAATCTGCTGCCGCTCGACGGCCGCGCCAAACAGATCGCGCGCGTCGTCGTCATCATTATCGGCATCATCTCGCTGCTGAAATATCTGGCGGTGTTCTAGAGCGTTCCGGTTCTGATAGATCAGAACCGGAGCTCTCATACCAAAGGCATTAAATATCGAACGACTCGACGTCATCCTGAGGTGTCCGGTATGTCGCGCTCCTGCGCGGCGCACCGGACCTCGAAGGATGAGCCACGGTGACTGTCGCCGCATCCTTCGAGGCTCGCTACGCTCGCACCTCAGGATGACGACCGCTCTAGGATGTCTAACGAAGAAAGCCCCGGCGTCATCGCCGGGGCTTTCTTGTTCAGCGCATCGCGCGCCGATCAGGGCAGGGATTTGAACCAGGCGTCGACGTCGGTGCGAACCTGCTCCTTGGCGAAGCCATAGCGCTCCTGCAGCTTGCCTTCGAGCTGGTCGCGGCGGCCGGCGATCACATCGAGATCGTCGTCGGTGAGTTTGCCCCACTTCTCTTTGACGTTCCCCTTGAACTGCTTCCAGTTGCCTTCAACGCGGTCCCAATTCATCGTCAACTCCTCTTGTTCGTATGCAGGACAACGGACCGCTGCGAGCAAGGTTCCCGACATGTGATCGGGCAAGGTTCGCTTCGATCGCCGGCTCAAATCATTCAATCCCAAACAAAAAAAACCTCCCCCGCGAGGGAGAGGTTTTGTCGTGTGAGGGTCGGCGGACCGACCGATCAGTGTGGTATCTGGATCAGCGTAGATCCTGCAGATGCGCGGCCTTGGCTTCGCGGCGACGGATATGCAGGATGAATTCGGTGTAGCCGTTCGGCTGCTCGCGGCCCTTGAAGATCAGGTCGCAGGCGGCCTCGAAGGCGACGCCGTCGAAGTCCGGCGCCATCGGCCGGTACAGCGGATCGCTGGCGTTCTGCTTGTCGACGACGGCCGCCATCCGCTTCAGCGATTCCAGCACCTGCTCCTTGGTGACGACGCCATGATGCAGCCAGTTCGCCAGATGCTGGCTGGAGATGCGCAGCGTCGCGCGGTCTTCCATCAGGCCGACGTCGTGGATGTCCGGCACCTTGGAGCAGCCGACGCCCTGGTCGATCCAGCGCACGACATAGCCGAGGATGCCCTGGCAGTTGTTGTCGATCTCCTGGCGGACGTCGTCCGGCGCCCAGTTCGATTGCGACACCGGAATGGTGAGGATGTCGTCGAGCTTGGCGCGCGGTCCGCCCTTCTGCAGTTCCTGCTGACGGGCGATGACGTCGACCTGGTGATAATGCAGCGCGTGCAGCGTCGCGGCGGTCGGCGACGGCACCCAGGCGGTGGTGGCGCCGGCCTGCGGATGGCCGATCTTCTGCGCCAGCATGTCGGCCATCTTGTCCGGCGCCGCCCACATGCCCTTGCCGATCTGGGCGTGGCCGGGCAGGCCGTCGATCAGGCCGGTATCGACGTTCCAGTCTTCATAGGCCTTGATCCAGGGCTGCGCCTTCATCTCGTTCTTGCGGATCATCGGACCCGCTTCCATCGAGGTGTGGATCTCATCGCCGGTGCGGTCGAGGAAGCCGGTGTTGATGAACACGATCCGCTTCGACGCGTTCTGAATGCAGGCCTTGAGGTTGACCGTGGTGCGGCGCTCCTCGTCCATGATGCCGACCTTCAGCGTGTTGTCGTTCAGGCCGAGCAGCTTCTCGACGCGGCCGAACAGCTCGCAGGTCAGCGCCACTTCGTCCGGGCCGTGCATCTTCGGCTTGACGATGTAGACCGAGCCGCTGCGGCTGTTGCGGGTCTTGCCGAGCGCCTTGAGGTCGTGGATCGCGATCAGGCCGGAGACGGCGGCGTCGAGGAAGCCTTCCGGAATCTCCGCGCCGTCGGCGTCGAGCACCGCGTCGGTCCACATGTGATGGCCGACATTGCGCATCAGCAACAGGCTGCGGCCGTGCAGCGTGATGTCCTTGCCGTCGGGGCCGGTATAGGTCCGGTCGCCGTTGAGCGCGCGAGTGACGGTCTTGCCGCCCTTGTCGAAACTCTCCGACAGCGTGCCGTCCATCAGGCCGAGCACGTTACGATAGATCAGCACCTTGTCTTCGGCGTCGACCGCCGCGACCGAGTCTTCCATGTCGAGGATGGTCGAGACCGCGGATTCGATCACCAGGTCGGCGACGCCGGCCGGATCGTCCTTGCCGATCGTGTTGGCGCGGTCGATCTTGATCTCGATGTGCAGGCCGTTATTGACCACCAGCACGGCGCTCGGCGACGCGGCGTCGCCCAGATAGCCGGCGAACTGCTCAGGCTTCTTCAGGCCGGTGGCGTTGCCGCTCTTCAGCTTGGCCGAGAACTGGCCGGCGATCACGCTGTAGGCGGTGATGTCACTGTGGCTGCCGGCCACCAGCGGCGCGGCCTGGTCGAGGAACGCCTTGGCCTTGGCGATCACCTTGTCGCCGCGCGCCTTGTCGTAGCCCTTGGCCTGAGTGGCTTCCTGCGGGATCGCATCGGTGCCGTAGAACGCGTCATACAGCGAGCCCCAGCGCGCATTCGCCGCGTTCAGCGCGTAGCGCGCGTTCGACAGCGGCACCACGAGCTGCGGGCCGCACAGTTTGCCGATCTCCTCGTCGACATTGGCGGTCTCGACCGCAACCGTCGCCGGCTCCGGCTGCAGATAGCCGATCTCCTTGAGGAAGGCGGTGTAGACCGCGAGATCCTGCTTCTTGCCCTTGTTGGCGAGGTGCCAGGCGTCGATTTTGGCCTGGAGATCGTCGCGCGTCGTCAGCGCCTTACGGAGCTTGGGCGTCAGGTCGCGGACGATGGCCGCGAGTCCGGCCCAGAATGCGTCGGGCGCGACGCCGGTCTTCGGCGCGGCCTCCTTGGCGATGAAGTCGAACAGGACAGGCGCAATTTTCAAGCCGTGGGCGTCGATACGATTCATATGAGGATGTCTCGCGAGAAAGGGCGCCAAGGGGCGGCCGTTTCAGGGGTCAAAATGAGCCGATGACCGCGGAGAGGCGGCCTCGGGAGGCCTCTTTTAGCGCCAAAGGCGAGGGCTTTGGAAGGCCCCCTCGGCGAGGGCGCCGGATCAGGGCTGCGGACGCTCGTCGCCGGCCAGCCGCTCCAGCAGCATTTTCAGCAGGATGGTGACCACCGCCACCGCCGTCAAAGTGGTCGCGGCGGCGAATGCGCCTGCGACATTATAGTCCTGGTACAGCAGCTCGATCTGCAGCGGCAGCGTGGTGGTCTGGCCGCGGACATTGCCGGACACCACCGAAACCGCACCGAATTCGCCCAGCACCCGCGCGTTGCACAGGATCGCGCCGTACAGCATCGCCCAGCGGATGTTCGGCAGTGTGACGCGGAAGAAGGTGGCGAACCCGCCTGCGCCGAGGGTGACGGCGGCCTCTTCCTCGTCGGTTCCCTGAACCTGCATCAGCGGGATCAACTCCCGGGCGACGTAAGGGGCGGTGACGAACATGCTGGCGAGCACGATGCCGGGCAGCGCGAACATCACCTTGAGGTCGAACTGGTCGAGCAGCGGCCCGAACAGGCCCTGCGAGCCATAGACGAACAGATAGGCGACGCCGGCGACGATCGGCGAGATCGAGTAGGGCAGTTCGATCAGCGCAATCAGCAAAGTGCGGCCGGGGAACTCGAATTTGGTGACGGTCCAGGCCGCGGCGACGCCGAACAGGATGTTGATCGGCACCGCGATCAGCGCGGTGATCGTGGTCAGCCACATCGCGTGCAGCGTGCCGGGATCGCCGAGATTGCGCAGGAAGACCCCGACGCCCTGCGCGAAGGCCGAGCTGAGGATCACCGCGAGGGGCGCGATCAGGATGAACAGCGTCACCACCGCGACCACGCTCAGCACGATGAAGCGCGCGACCGGGCCGGCCCCGACCGGCGTGACCATCCAGTCCGCTTTTGCAGGGCGTCGCGGTTTCGCCATCACGCGTTGCCCCGTCCGAGATAGCGGAGCTGCCAGGCTTGAACCGCGTTGGTGACGATCAGCATGGCGAAGGCCATCGCCAGCATCACGGTCGCGATCGCAGCGGCCGCCGGGTAGTCGTATTCCTCGAGCCGGATGAAGGCGAGCAGAGCGACGATCTCGGTCTTCATCGGCTGGTTGCCGGCGATGAAGATCACCGCGCCGAATTCGCCGAGGCTGCGCGCGAACGCCAGCGAGCAACCGGCCAGCAGCGCGGGGAAGATCGATGGAAAGATGATCCGCGACAGGATCTGCAGATCGCTGGCGCCGAGCGAGCGGCTGGCTTCCTCGACGTCGCTGCCGAGATCCTCGATCACCGGCTGCACGGTGCGCACCACGAAGGGAATGCTGGTGAACGCCATGGCGATCGCGATGCCGAGCGGGGTGTAGACCACACTCACGCCGAGCGGCTCGAGCACGGACCCGAACCAGCCGGTTTTCGAGAACAATGCCGTCAGCGCCAGACCCGCGACCGCGGTCGGCAGCGCGAACGGCACGTCGACCAGCGCATCGAGCAGGCGCTTGCCGGGAAACTGATAGCGCGCCAGCACCCAGGCGAGCAACAGACCGTAGATCGCGTTGAAGATCGTGGCCGCGAGCGCCATCGTCACCGTCAGCCGGATCGCCGCCAGCGTGCGCGGCGACGACAGGATCGCCCAGAGCTGCGCCGGGCCGATGTCGGAGGCCTTCAGAATCAGCGCGCACAGCGGCAGCAGCACGATCGCGCCGAGATACAGCACGGTGATGCCGAGGCTGAGGCCAAATCCGGGAATGACGCTGCGTCGCAAGGCGAGTTGTATCCGATCCGCAGTTGGCGGTTAGTCGACGAGCACAAAACTCAAAATTGTCATTCCGGGATACGCGCCCTGGCGCGCAGACCCGGACTCCGTACTCCCGGCGGTGGTTATGGATTCCGGGTTCACGAGCTGCGCTCGTGCCCCGGAATGACGAACTCTATTGCAGCGACCGCTGTTCACCGTCCGCCGAACAGCTGATCGAGCTTGGCGCCGGAGGCGAGGTGCGCGGCGTTGAGCCTGTCCCAGCCGCCGAATTCGTCCTCGACCCGGTACAGCTTCACCTCCGGGAACTTGTCCTTGAACTTCTCGATCACGGCCTTGTCTTGCACGCGGTTATACGCCTTGGCGAGGATGGTCTGGCCCTCGGGCGAATACAGATATTCGAGATAGGCGGTGGCGAGCGCGCGGGTGCCGTGCTTGTCGGCGTATTTGTCGACCACGCTGACCGGGAATTCGGCCAGCAGGCTGGTCGGCGGCACCACGACTTGATACTTGTCGGCGCCGGCGAGGTCGCGGATCGAGCTGGTTTCGGCCTCGAAAGTGATCAGCACGTCGCCGGTCTGACGCTCGACGAAGGTCGTCGTCGCGGCGCGGCCGCCGGTGTCGAACACCGGCACATTGGCGAACAGCTTCTTGATAAACGCGTCGGCCTCCGCCTCGTTGCCGTATTTCTGCTTCGCGAAGGCATAGGCCGCCAGATAGGTATAGCGGCCGTTGCCCGAGGTCTTCGGGTTCGGGAAGATCACCTTGACGTCCGGCTTCACCAGATCGTCCCAATCCTTGATCCCTTTCGGGTTGCCGGCGCGAACCAGAAACGCCGGCAGCGAATAATACGGCGAGGAATTGTTCGGCAGCCGCTTCGCCCAGTCGGCCGGGATCAGCTTGCCTTTGTCATGCAGCACCTGGACGTCGGTGACCTGATTGAAGGTCACGACGTCGGCTTCGAGCCCTTCGAGGATCGAGCGCGCCTGCCGGGACGAGCCGCCATGCGACTGGTTGATGGCGATGTCCTGTCCGGTTTTCGCCTTCCATTGCGGAATGAACGCCGCGTTGATCTCGGCGTAGAGCTCGCGGGAGATATCGTAGGAGACGTTGAGCAGCGTGGTCGGCGTCTGCGCCTGCGCAGGCAGCGCGGTTACGAGCGCGCCGACACCAGCGAACAATGCAAGGGCGAAACGGTTCACGGGAACTCCTATTGTTGGCCTACGGCATCAGGCGTCGGCGAGAAGCGACCCCTTCGCATGAAAAAAGTGGAGCTTCGAAGCCTCGGTTCGATCGCGCCGATTGTGGTCAGATAGTCGAGCTAATCGCGCGTGTGAAGCGGCCGGCGCCGGAACAACGCCGCCGCGGTGAAGGCGCGGAGCAGACCGCGGCGCGGGCCGGAGAATGGTTGTCTCCCGCAACTGACCTGGAGGGATGGAAATTCCACACTGCTCCGCGGCAGTGCAAAGGATTGGTTTTCTTTCGGCGAGACTTGTAACGACTCCAGGTAGAAAATAATTCTGGCGAACCCCGTCGGGGCAACGGAGCTGTGATGCGTTTCCTTCCGGTCTTTCTCGATCTCGCGGCAGGGCCGGTGGTGCTGGTTGGCGCCGGAGAGATGGCGCGCGCCAAGATGCGGCTGCTGTTGTCGGCCGGCGCGGCGATCCGCTGGTACGTGACTGACGGCGATCGCGATCTCGCCGGCCTCGGTGAGGCCGACCGCGCGCGGGTGACATTCGCCGACGGCGATCCGCGTGACGCCGATCTGTCCGGCGCGATCGCGCTGCTGTGCGCGGGCGCCGGCGACATCGCGGCCGCGCTCGCCGCCAAGGCCCGTGCGCTGGGCGTGCCGGTCAATGTGATGGACGAACTGTCGCATTCGACCTTCATCTTCCCGGCAATCGTCGATCGCGGCGATGTCGTGGTCGCAGTCGGCACCGGCGGCGCCTCGCCGGTGGTGGCGCGACGCGTGCGCGAGATGATCGAGAAGATGCTGCCGGCGCGGATCGGCGATCTCGCGGCGCTGATCGGCCGCTGGCGCCATCCGATCAAGGGGCGGCTGCCGGAGTTTCCGCTGCGCCGCCGGTTCTGGGAGCGCGTCGTCGACGGGCCGATCGGCAAGGCCGTGCTGGACGGCCGGCTCGCCGAGGCGGAAGACCAGTTGAAGATGATCGGCGATCCGTCGGCCTATGCGCGCGGCTCTGAATCGGGACATGCCGAGGGCCACGTCACGCTGGTCGGCGCCGGTCCCGGCGATCCCGATCTGCTGACGATCAAGGCGCTGCGCGCACTGCAGGACGCCGACGTGGTGTTCTACGACGAACTGGTGTCGCCCGAGATTCTCGACCGCATCCGCCGCGACGCCGCGCGCGTCCCGGTCGGCCGCCGCATCGGCAAGCCGGGGATCGGCCAGGAGGCGATCAACACGCTGCTGATCGAAGCCGCGCAGGCCGGTCAGCGCGCGGTGCGGCTGAAGGGCGGCGATCCGTTCGTGTTCGGCCGCGGCGGCGAAGAGATCGAGGCGCTGCGCGACGCCGGCGTGTCGTATTCGGTGGTGCCCGGCATCAGCGCCGGCCTCGGTGCCGCCGCGCAGTTCGAAGTGCCGCTGACCTATCGTCACGAGGCGCTGCGCATCACCTTCCTCACCGCGCACAAGGCCAGAGACGCCGAGGCGGTCGACTGGTCGGCGCTGATCGACGAGAAGATGACCATCGTCGTCTATATGGGCATGACCGCCGCGGCGACCGTTCGCGAGGGCCTGCTCGACGCGGGGCGTTCACCGCAGACGCCGGTCGGCGTGTTCGCGCGGGTGACGCGGCCGGACGCCGCCGCCGCGGTCGGCACGCTCGACGACTTGCCGGCGCTGGTCGATCAGGTCGGGGCCGGCCCTGCGATCCTGGTGATCGGCGACGTCGTCGCGCATTCGGCACCGTGGCGCCAGCAACAACTCCAGCAACTCGTGTCGACCTATCAGGTAGCCGCCGAATGACCTCTCCGCTGCAACAGAAGATCAAGATCACCGGCCCGTCGGTCGTGACGGCGAACCGCACCTTCGACGGCGTCGTGATCTACCGCACCGGCGCGCAGGGCTGGTCGACCGATCTGACGGAGGCTGCGATCGTGCGCGAGGCGGCGACGGCGCGTGCGTTGCTCGCCGAATCCGTCGCCGACGATGTCGGCGCGGTCGGCGCCTATATCGCACCGGTGAAGATCGACGACGCCGGCGTCATCATTCCCGGCAATCTGCGCGAACAGATCCGCAAAAGCGGCGTCACCATCGCGCTGCCCGCTCAGGCCTAAGGTTCTTCAATGTATGCATATGACGACATCGACCGCACGCTGGTCAACGAACGGGTCGCCGAATTTCGCGACCAGGTGCAGCGCAGGCTCAGCGGCGAACTGACCGAGGACGAGTTCAAGGTCCTGCGGCTGATGAACGGCGTCTATCTGCAACTCCACGCCTATATGTTCCGCGTCGCGATTCCCTACGGCACGCTGTCGTCGCCGCAATTGCGCAAGCTCGCGCATGTCGCGCGCAAATACGACCGCGGCTACGGCCACTTCACCACGCGGCAGAACATCCAGTTCAACTGGATCGCGCTCGCCGATCTGCCGGACGCGCTGGCCGACCTCGCCGAGGTCGGCATCCATGCGATGCAGACCTCGGGCAACTGCACCCGCAACGTCACCGCCGACCAATGGGGCGGCGTCGCGCCCGACGAGGTCGAGGACCCGCGGGTCTGGGCGGAAATCCTGCGTCAGCACACCTCGCTGCATCCGGAATTCTCGTTTCTGCCGCGCAAGTTCAAATTCGCAATCACCGCGGCCGATCACGACCGCGCCGCCATCAAGGTGCACGACATCGGGCTGCGGCTGCGCAAGAACGATTCCGGCGAGACCGGCTTCGAAGTGCTGGTCGGCGGTGGCCTCGGCCGCTCGCCGTTCATCGGCAAGACCATCAAGTCGTTCGTCCCCGGCCGCGATATCCTCAGCTATGTCGAGGCGATCCTGCGCGTCTACAATCAGTACGGCCGTCGCGACAACATCTATAAAGCGCGGATCAAGATCCTGGTACACGAACTCGGCATCGAGAAATTCGCCGCCGAGGTCGAACAAGCGTGGCGCCCGATCGCCGAGGGACCGCTGACGCTCGATGACGAGATGATCGCGGACATCCGCTCGCGCTTCATCTATCCGGCCTACGAAAAGCTGCCGGCGATGCCGGACGAATTGCGCAAGGCTGCGCACGACGCCCGCTTCGAGGCGTGGCGCAAGAACTCGGTCGCGCCGCATCGCGAGCCGGGCTACGCCATCGTCACGCTGTCGCTGAAACCGGTCGGCGGCCCGCCCGGCGACGCCACCGCCGATCAGATGGATGCGATCGCCGATCTCGCCGACAAATACTCGTTCGGCGAAATCCGCGTCGGCCACGAGCAGAATCTGGCGCTGCCGCACGTCGCCAAGCGCGACCTGCCGGCGCTGTGGACCGCGCTCGACGCGATCGGCGTCGCCACGCCGAACGTCAATCTGGTCAGCGACATCATCGCCTGCCCGGGGCTGGACTATTGTTCGCTCGCCAACGCCCGCTCGATCCCGATCGCGCAGGAACTGACGCGGCGCTTTTCCAATCACGAGACCGCCAATCTGATCGGCCGGCTGCACGTCAACATCTCGGGCTGCATCAACGCCTGCGGCCATCACCATGTCGGCCATATCGGCATCCTCGGCGTCGAAAAGAACGGCGAGGAGTTCTATCAGATCACCATCGGCGGCCGCGCCGACGAGGACGCCCGCGTCGGCGATCTGATCGGCCCCGCGGTGCCTTATGCGGAGGTCGCCGACGTGATCGAGGATATCGTCGAGGCCTATCTGGCGTTGCGCGAAAAGCCGGAAGAATTGTTCGTCGACACCGTCAAGCGGCTCGGCGTCGAACCTTTCAAGGAGCGGGTCTATGCCACTCGTTAAGAACGGCGCGATCGTCGCCGACGACTTCGTCGCGATCGCCGACGACGCCGAATTGCCCGCGGGCGGCGCCGTGCTGATCTCGGCCACGCGTTTCCTTGCCGACGCCGAGGCGCTGGCGACTCGCAACGCGCCACTGGGCGTGATCTGGCCGAACAATCGCGACGTCGCCGAGCTTGCGCCGTGGCTCGATCGACTGTCGCTGATCGCGCTGGTGTTCCCCACCTTCAGGGACGGCCGGGCGCACAGCCAGGCGCGCCGGTTGCGCGAAATCGAGGGATTCCGCGGCGAGCTGCGCGCCACCGGGCAGATTCTCCGCGATCAGTTCACGTTTCTGCTGCGCAACGGCTTCGACGCCTTCGCCGTCGCCAAGGAGTCGGATGCGCACGCCTTCAGCGAGGCGACGCATCGCTACACCGAATTCTATCAGCCGACCGGCGACGGCCATCTCAGCGCGCTGCAGCGCCGCCGCAAGCGGCACACCGCGGCGGCTACCTAGATCAGGATGACGCATCGTCGATTCGTCGTCCTGCTCTGGATTCCTGATTCAGCGTGATCTTTTCCGGAAACCTGCATCCACGTTTCGGGATCATGCTCTAACCGACCGATACAATCCAAAGCGCCGGCTCGTCTTTGCGAGCAGGCGAGGCCGACGACGCAATTCAGGTCCTGACGGTCTGCCGCCTCTTTGGTCTTGCGTTACCGTCGAGCTTGGCTTTCTCTCCGCCGCCATGAGCACGGACCTTCTCGACCGCACCGTCGCAGAGATCGCCGAAGAGATGGCGCAGCGGACCGACCGCGGCGAGGTTGCGAACTACATTCCCGAACTGGCGCGGGTCGATCCGCAGGGCTTCGGCCTCGTGGTGATCGACGCCGATGGCCATGTCGCGGCCGGCGGTGACGCCGATCTGCCGTTCTCGATCCAGAGCATCTCGAAAGTGTTCACGCTGACGCTGGCGCTGGGCAAAGCCGGCGACCGGGTGTGGCGCAGGGTCGGCCGCGAGCCGTCCGGCACGGCGTTCAATTCGATCGTCCAGCTCGAGCGCGAGCGCGGCATCCCGCGCAATCCATTCATCAATGCCGGCGCGATCGCCGTCACCGATCTGATCCTGTCCGGGCATCAGCCGCGCGAGGCGCTCGGCGAGATTCTCCGCTTCATGCAATTCCTCGCCGCGGATTCGGCGATCACGATCGACGAGGCGGTGGCGGCCTCCGAGCAGCGCACCGGTTTCCGCAACGCTGCGCTCGCCAATTACATGAAATCCTTCGGCGTGCTCGACAATCCGGTCGACTACACGCTCGGCGTTTATTTCCACCATTGCGCGATCGCGATGAGCTGCCGCCAACTTGCGATGGCCGGGCGCTTCCTCGCGCATAACGGCCGCAACCCGTCGACCGGTCACAACGTGGTGTCGGCGCAGCGGGCGCGGCGCATCAACGCGCTGATGCTGACCTGCGGGCATTACGACGGTTCGGGCGAGTTCGCCTATCGGGTCGGTCTGCCGGGGAAAAGCGGGGTGGGCGGGGGCGTGCTGGCCGTGGCGCCGGGCAAGGCCTCGATCGCGGTGTGGTCGCCGGGGCTCGATGCCTCGGGGAATTCCCATCTCGGCCGGATTGCGCTGGAAGCGCTGACCAAGCGGCTGGGCTGGTCGATTTTCGGCGTCTGAGCGGCCGATCCGGGACGGGGCAAAACAAAGGGCCGAAACGCTCGCACGCCGGCCCTTCGTCAGGTTTCGAAATTCACGCCACGCGGCGTCGCTGGCATCGGTGTCATTGCGGCTTGCGGGTCTGCTCTTCGAGCAAAGCTGCTTCGTGGTACCAGCTCACGCAGGTCAACACATTGTGGGAGCCCGCGTCAGCTACGTTCGGCTCGCGCCGGCTTGGGCCGCTTCGACCGCCGACCGGGAATTGATAGATCTTTGCGGACGTCTGGTTCAGGGGATTCACTGTGGTCTCCTTCTCTCCTTCGTTGCATTCATTCGATGGCACTACTCCACATAGTCCGATGATATCGGCCGCGCATACATGTCGCGCAAAATGCCCAACGAAAAATCATCGTTTGCCGAAAACATAGGCATTACGCCGCGCTCTCGCGCTCAGGTTGCTCGGGCAACGTCGCATTGCCGTCTTGGTTGCGAACGATCCGGAAACATCCTGAGAGACCAAAGCGTGCGCCCGACCGGTTAATTTTTTCCGCGCGCGCGATCCGTTCGAATCCGGAGAGATTCTCGGGATTTCTGTGCCCGTCAGGTCCCGGGAACCGCAGGTTCCACAAAGGCTTGGTCGCGCCTGCGCGAGATTGCCGCAGCCTGTCGGATTCTGGCGCAGCAAAGGCTGACTCTGGCACAGCAAATGCTTACGAGTTGCCGGACGCCGACCGCCGGGTAGCGCGGTTCAAAGTCCGCTTCGGGTCAGTTTGCCCTTTGCAGATCAAGAGAGAGAATCGCATGACAAAGTACAAGCTCGAGTACATCTGGCTCGACGGCTACAATCCGCCGAACCTGCGCGGCAAGACCCAGATCAAGGAGTTCGAGATCTTTCCGACGCTCGAACAGCTTCCGTTCTGGGGCTTCGACGGTTCGTCGACGATGCAGGCGGAAGGCCAGACCTCGGACTGCGTGCTGAAGCCGGTGGCGCTCTATCCCGACGCCGCCCGCAAGAACGGCATTCTCGTGATGTGCGAAGTGATGATGCCCGACGGCGTCACCCCGCATCCGTCGAATACGCGCGCGACGATCCTCGACGATGAGGGCGCCTGGTTCGGTTTCGAGCAGGAGTACTTCTTCTACAAGAACGGCCGTCCGCTCGGCTTCCCAGAAGCCGGCTATCCTGCGCCGCAGGGGCCGTATTACACCGGCGTCGGCTTCAAGAACGTCGGTGACGTCGCCCGCCAGATCGTCGAGGAGCATCTCGACCTCTGCCTCGCAGCCGGCATCAACCACGAAGGCATCAACGCCGAAGTGGCGAAAGGCCAGTGGGAATTCCAGATCTTCGGCAAGGGCTCGCGCAAGGCCGCCGACGAGATGTGGATGGCGCGCTATCTCATGCTGCGTCTGACCGAGAAGTACGGCGTCGATATCGAATTCCACTGCAAGCCGCTCGGCGACACCGACTGGAACGGCTCGGGGATGCATTGCAACTTCTCGACCACCTATATGCGCGAGGTCGGGGGCAAGGCGTATTTCGAAGCGCTGATGAAGGCATTCGACGACAATCTGCACGACCACATCGCCGTCTACGGTCCGGACAACCACATGCGGCTGACCGGCAAGCACGAGACCGCACCGTGGAACAAGTTCAGGTACGGCGTGGCGGATCGCGGCGCCTCGATCCGAGTCCCGCATTCGTTCGTCAACAACGGCTACAGGGGCTATCTGGAAGATCGCCGTCCGAACTCGCAAGGCGACCCCTACCAGATCGCGTTCCAGGTTCTGAAGACGATCGCCTCGGTTCCCACCGCCAAAATTGCGGCCGCCGCCTGAGCCTCCACGGCGACTGCAAACGCGGCCCGGACGCAAGTCCGGGCCGCTGTCGTTTCGGGGCAGCTTGGCCCGATCGTATCTTCACCTTTCAGCCACGGTTCCTGTGCAACAACGGAGCCGCGCGCGGCGGCCGGTGACGGGACCGGCGACGCCGAGGCGCGCATGGGGATTGCTGAATGTTGCGTGGGGTGATGGCCGTTCTCGGCCTTCTGCTGCTGGCGGGGTGCGCCGGCGATGTTGGTCCGAGCGTCGAGGCGCCGTCGATGTACGCCAGCATGGCGCGGGAAGGCGCCAGGGTCGACGCGGTCGCCGCGGCGACGATGATCTCGCAATATCGCCAGAACAACGGTCTCGGCGCGGTGGTGGTCGATCCGGCGCTGACGCAGCTCGCCGAAGAGCAGTCGGCGACGATGGCGAAGCGCAACAAGCTCGATCACGACGCCAAGGCGCCTCTGGCGCAGCGGCTCAACGCCTCGGCCTATCCGGCGTCGATCGCGGTCGAGAACGTCTCGGCCGGTTATCACACGCTGGCGGAGGCGTTTTCCGGCTGGCGCGACTCGCCGCCGCATCGCGCGAACATGCTGAAGGGCGGCGTCACCAAGCTCGGCATCGCCGCGAGCTACGCGCCGAACACCAAGTACAAGGTGTTCTGGACCCTGATCCTCGCGTCGACCGAACCGCCGCGCTAGAGCTTTTTTGGTTCTGATAGAATCAGAACCGGAATTTCTTCACACGAACCGGTGCCCACTTCGAGGCGGCGAAGGAGAATGCCGTCACCGTGGTGTATCTGATTTACCGCAAACGCGACGACGAGGCGGCGTCCAAGGATTACGATTTCTCCCGCCTCAACATGATCGAACACTGGAAATCCGGCGAGCAGGATGTCTATGTCTCGATGCGCCACGAGGAATGGCAGCGCGGGCCGCAGGACGGCGAGACCATGGTGACCCTGGGACCTGACGCGGGATGCATTCAAATAGCGGCCGCCAGCGCCGCTTTCGCAGACGTTCGAACAGGAGCAGATGATGGCTAATCTCACCGGCAAAACCGCGGTCGTGACCGGATCGACCTCGGGCATCGGACTGGCCTATGCGCGCGCCTTCGCCAAGTCGGGTGCCAATGTGGTGCTGAACGGCATGGGCGAGCCTGATGCGATCGAGGCGGCGCGCAAGGCGATCGAGACCGACTTCGCGGTGAAGGCGCTGTATTCGCCGGCCGACATGCTGAAGCCGGCGGAGATCGCCGAGATGATCAAGCTCGGCGAGAAAACACTCGGCTCGGTCGACATCCTGGTCAACAATGCCGGCATCCAGTTCGTCTCGCCGGTGGAGGAGTTTCCGGTCGACAAGTGGGACGCGATCATCGCCATCAACCTGTCGTCGGCGTTCCACGGCATCCGCGCCGCGGTGCCCGGCATGAAGAAGCGCGGCTGGGGCCGCATCATCAACACCGCCTCGGCGCATTCGCTGGTCGCCTCGCCGTTCAAGTCGGCCTATGTCGCCGCCAAGCACGGCATCGCCGGCCTGACCAAGACGGTGGCGCTGGAGCTCGCGACCCATAAGATCACCTGCAACTGCATTTCGCCGGGCTATGTCTGGACTCCGCTGGTCGAGAAGCAGATCCCGGATACGATGAAGGCGCGCGGCCTAACCAAGGATCAGGTGATCAACGACGTGCTGCTGCAGGCGCAGCCGACCAAGCAATTCGTCACGTCCGAACAGGTCGCGGCGCTGGCCGTCTATCTGTGCGGCGACGACGCCAGCCAGATCACCGGCGCCAACCTCTCGATGGACGGCGGCTGGACCGCGGCGTAGCGCGGTTCTTCTCCTTCGAGAGTTTCGTCGAGCAACGCGTCGTCAGCCCGATAGACTAACCGTCATCCTCCGCGAAAGCGGAGGATCCAGTATCCCAGGGCATCGCGTCTCTGGAATACTGGATCGCCCGGTCAAGCCGGGCGACGACGTGGTGCGTGTGGTGAAGTACGACCGATACGGTCTCCCTCAGCCCTTCTTCCCAAACGCCAGCACGTGCAGGCCGAGGCGGCGGCGAACGATCCAGAACAGCAGCACGGTTTCGAAGGTCAGCGCCGCGGAGGTCGCGGCCGCGGCGCCGTAGCCGCCGAATTTCGGCACCAGGGCGAGGCACAGCGCGAGGTTGACTGCGAACGCCAGCGCATAGGCGAGCGCGCAGATGTTCTGATGCCCGAGCATGTTCAGCAGCCGCTCGACCGGCCCGATCGCGGCGCGGACCATCAGCCCGATCGCGGCGACGAACATGATGCCGTAGCCCTCGGTGAATTGCGGGCCGAACAGCCACAGCAGCGGCTTCCCGAGCGCGAGCAGCACCACGGTCGCCGCGAGCGAGGGCCAGAACGTCCAGGCAATCGCGTGCTTCACATAGGCCGCCAGACGTTCCTTGTCGCCGGCGGCGTGATATTCGGTGAAGCGGTGCGCGGTGGTCGCCGACATCGCGTAATGGATGAACGACACCAGCGCCAGCGTCTTGACCACCGCGTAGTACACCCCGACCTCTTCGGCCGAGCGGAATTGCTGCAGCACCAGCACGTCGGTGTAGGACAGCAGCAGATAGAAGCTCTCGACCAGCAGGATCGGCAACGAGGTGGCGAGCCAGCCGCGGAAATCGTAGGCGCGCGGGCCGGCATCGACATGGCGGCCGAGCTTGCGGTTGAGCGCGATCATCTGCCCAATCATCGCGATCCACACCGCCGCGCAGCTCGCCGCCATCGCGGCGACCGCGCCGAGCTGGAAGCCGAGCACGAACAGGCCGGCGGTGAAGCCGATGATCAGCGCCTGCCGGATGATGAACTGCGGCATCAGCCCGAGCGGCATCCAGTCGTGCGAGCGGGCAATGCCGTCCTGGGTATTGGCGACGACGAACGCCGGCAAGGTCAGGCAACCGAGATACAGCGGCAGCACGGTGGCGGCGTCGAGCGACGACGACAGCGCCCAGACCAGGGCCGCCAGCAGCAGCGACACCAGGCTGGAAGCCGCCAGCGTCGCCCAGCGGCTGCCTGAGAGAAACCCGCGCAGCCGGTCGAGGTCGCCGCGCGCGCGATATTCGGGGATGATCTTCTGGGCCGACGCCGAAATGCCGAAATCCAGCATCGATCCCAGCAGCAGCACCCAGGTCCAGACATAGACATAGACGCCGTAGTCGGAGCCGCCCATCCAGCGCGCCAGCAGGATCTGCGCGAGATAGGCCATCCCGGCGCTGATGACGCGGATCAGGAAAATAGTACCGGCGAGGCGATTGGTCAGCGAACGCTCGTTCGCGCCGCCGAACAGCGCAGCGAGCCGCGCCTTCAGCCCGGCGAGCAGCGATGTTGCCGGTGGAGCATCCATGACAGCCAAAGCGAACCCCGAGGGCATGGCCGCGGGTGACCGCGGTAGCCTGATCCCTTTAGCAACCAGATGTTAAGATTGGGTTGGGTGCGGCGGCAGACCACATCACGAATAATTTGCATATTCATCCGCATGGGCGGTGTATCGTGGAAACCGGACGCTCACGGTCGCGTTGATACGCTACCGGTAGTCAAACGCGTTTTCGCTTCCGGACGCGTTCGCGTCGTCGGCGCCAGGACGGTCGGTCGTTACCACTCACGTGCAGAGCAGGATGTTACAATGCCGAAACTCGCTCCGAAGACGATTGGTCTCATCGCTGCGGCGGGCTTCGCCGCCATCGTCGTCGCCGGTCTTCTCAGTATGATCACATCCACGACCTTGGGCTTCTCGGGAGAGGCGGTACGCGAGGGTGCGCTCAATGTGGTGAGTCTGGTCGTCGCGTTTCTGCTCGTCGCCGGAATAGGTCGCCAGCAAAAAGACAAAAGCTGAGCGCTGCAATTATTTAGTCGCTCGTACTGCGACTTTCGTCGGGGTCGTGGAAGCGCAATCAGTATCTCGATATAGGAAGATCGGCGAATCCCGTAAATTATGCTGTGTTCGAGCATTAGACGCATTTTTAGAGCGAACTAACTCTTAAGTTCCTGGCCCGTATTTGTTCGAGGCCGGACCATTGCGGGTTCGGCGTGATCGTTCGCAGCCGGACATTGCCCGTGAAACAAGTCGTAACACCGACCACCGTCGAAGTGTTCTTCGACGCCGACGACATCATTGTCTCCAAGACCGACCTCAAAGGCCGGATCACCTACGCCAACAAAGTATTCACCGATATCTGCGGATACAGCGAAGCAGAGCTGATCGGCCAGCCGCACTCGATCTTGCGCCATCCCGACATGCCGCGCTGCGTGTTCAAGCTGCTGTGGGACACGCTGGCGGAAGGTCGCGAGATCTTCGCCTACGTCAAGAACATGACTCGCAAGGGCGATTACTATTGGGTCTTCGCCCATGTCACGCCGTCTTTCGACGCGAAGGGGCAGGTGATTGGATATCACTCCAATCGCCGGGTGCCGGATCGCCGTGTCGTCGCCGCGCTGGCGCCGGTTTACGCCCAGTTGTGTGAGGTGGAATCCCATCATCGCAACGGCAAGGACGGTCTCGCCGCCGGCTATCGGCATCTGATCGATTTCGTCAAAGCGAAAAATGTGTCCTATGATCAGTTCATCTTCTCTGTCTAACGCGGCCGTCTGTCTCGGCGGCGTGGTCGTCTCCACGCTGACGGCGTCCGTCGGTGTGATGACCGGCGCGCCGCTGTTGCAGCAGATCGGCCTGGTCGCGGCGCTGGTGTTTTGCGGGCTGCTCGGCTGGATGCTGTTGCGGCTCGATCGGACGCTGGTGAATTTCAGCGCGATCTGCGAGCGCATCGCCAATGGCGATTTCGAGGCGCGGATCATCGGCAGCCGGGAAGGCGGTCGGATCGGCGCGCTGCATCACACCTTCAACGACATGATCGACCGCTGCGACGCCTTCGTGCGCGAAGCCAGCGCGGCGATGGGCGCGATCCGTGACGACAAATACTATCGTCACATCCTGCCGGCCGGATTGCGCGGCTCATTGCTGATCGCCAGCCGGACCATCAACGAGGCGATGCAGGTGATCGAGACCCGGGTCGCGGCATTCAACGCCAACACCACGGAGTTCGAAGGCGCGATCGGCACGGTGATCGACACCGTGTCGTCGGCTTCGAACAATATGGGCGAGACCGCGGGAAGCCTGAACCGCGGCGTCGCCGCTACGCGCGAGCGCGCATTGGCTGTGTCGGCGGCCTCGGAGCAGGCCTCGACCAATATGGAGACGGTGGCGGCGGCGACAACCGAGCTGACAGCGTCCGCGAACGAGATCCTCGGCAGCGTCAATCGCTCGGCCTCGATCGCCAGAACCGCGGTGAGCGCCTCCGACCATGCGCGGGAAACCGTCGGCAGCCTGTCCACCGCAACCGAGCGGATCGGCACCATCGTGCAACTGATCGAGGAGATCGCCTCGCAGACCAATCTGCTGGCGCTGAACGCGACGATCGAGGCCGCGCGCGCCGGCGAGGCGGGCAGGGGCTTCTCGGTGGTGGCTCAGGAAGTGAAGTCGCTTGCAGCGCAGACCGCCAAGGCGACCCACGACATTTCGATGAGCATCGCCGAAGTGCAAGAGACGACCCGCGCCGCGGTCGACGCGATCTCCAGCATCGGCCAGAGCATCGGCGAGGTCGACGCCATCACCGGTCAGGTCGCAATCGCGGTCGAGACGCAGACGGCGGCGACCAGCGAGGTCGCGCGCAACATCGAGCAGGCCTTCGCCGGCATTCGCGACATCTCGTTCAACATCCAGAGCGTGACCGTCAACGTCGCCGAAACCGAGCAACATGCCGGAACCACGCTGACCGCGTCCGGCTCGCTCGCGCAGCAGGCGACGACGCTCGGCGATGCGGTGCGTGACTTCCTGAGGTCGTTGCGGCGGAGCGAAACCGGATCACGCCACGCCGCATGACGTCGCGGGTTCCAGAGTTGATAGTCGATCGCGCGGCGTTTCGGTGACGACGACGCGGTCCGTACCTTGCCAAGATTTCATCTAGATGAACTCCATCGTCAGCGCTCATTCACCTGCGACTTCCTAGGCTGCCCGCAGTTTCGGAGTTGAATTGAAGGAGGTTGATCCGATGAAACTCAAACTCGCTGTTGCCGCCGCCGCTGCTCTGGGCGCCGTTGCGCTTTCGCCGGGCGTTGCATCCGCCGCAATGCCGAACGGCCTTGCCGGCGCGGCCAACGCGGCCGGCAGCCAGGCCGCCAATGTCGATCAGGTGCGTTACGTCTGTAACGAATGGGGTCGCTGCTGGTGGCGTCCGAACTCCTACGGCGCCTATGGCCATTATGGCCCGCGGGTCTACGGCGCGCCGCGCTTCTACGGCGGCCCGCGCCATTACGGCCGGCCGGGCTGGCACGGCGGGCGCCGCTGGTAACAGCCTCACTCCATCGGACGGATCGCGGGGCCTTCGGGCCCCGTTGTCGTTCAGGGCGCCTGCTGTTCAGGGAGCCTGTCGTTCCGCGCGCATCTCGCTGACATCGACCCATTCGGCGCCGACCAGTTCCGCCATCCGCCGCGGCGCGATCCGCACCGCGCTGTTGATGGAGCCCGCCGCCGGCAGCACAATGTCGAACGCCTGCAGGGTGATGTCGCAATAGATCGGCAGCGGATCTTTCAGGCCGAACGGGCAGACGCCGCCGACTTCATGACCGGTGAGATCGGCGACCTCGTGCACGCCGAGCATCTTCGGCTTGGCGCCGAACGCCGCCTTGGCCTTCTTGTTGTCGAGCCGCGCCGTGCCGCTGGTCACCACCAGCACGACGCGTTCGCCGACCCGCAACGACAGCGTCTTGGCGATCTGCTCGGACGGCACGCCATGGGCTTCGGCTGCGAGCGGCACGGTGGCTGAGCTCTTGTCGGATTCCTCGACGGCAATGTCCGGGGCGTGTTGCGCGAACCAGGCGCGAACGGAGTCGAGACTCATGCGATTCCTTCGGCGGCGATTGAAGCCGGCAATCAAGTTCATTCGTCATGGCGAGCAGCACCCGGATCGGCATTTCGTGCCGACCCGTGGGCTCGTGATGACGAAGCGATATCAGATTCCCAGCAGCTTCCGGGCGTTCTGCTTCAGCACCTTCGGGCGAATCTCGTCGCGGATCTCGAGTTTGGCGAAGTCTGCGAGCCATCGGTCCGGGGTGATCACCGGCCAGTCGGAGCCGAACAGCATCTTGTCCTGCAACAGGCCGTTGATGTAGCGCACCAGGATCGGCGGGAAGTATTTCGGCGACCAGCCCGACAGGTCGATATAGACGTTCGGCTTGTGGGTCGCGACCGACAGCGCCTCCTCCTGCCATGGGAAGGAGGGATGCGCGAGGATGATCTTCATGTCGGGGAAGTCAGCGGCGACATCGTCCATGTAGATCGGGTTGGAGAATTTCAGCCGCATTCCCATGCCGCCCGGCATCCCGGAGCCGACACCGGTCTGGCCGGTGTGGAACAGCGCGATCGCGCCGCCTTCCTGGATCGCTTCATACAGCGGATAAGCGAGGCGATCGTTGGGATAGAAGCCCTGCATCGTCGGGTGAAATTTGAACCCCTTGATGCCGTAATCGGCGATCAGCCGCTTCGCCTCGCGCACCCCGAGCTTGCCCTTGTGCGGATCGATCGAAGCGAACGGAATCAGTACGTCGGAGTTCTGCCGCGTGATCTCGATCATCTCGTCGTTCTTGTAGCGGCGAAAGCCTGTCTCGCGCTCGGCGTCGACCGGGAAGATCACCGCCGCGATTTTCTTGGAGCGATAATAGGCCGCGGTCTCCGGCACGGTCGGCGGATGCTTGTTCGGCGAGCCGAAATACTCCGCCATCCGCGCCTGGAAATCGTCATAGCCGTCGTCGGGGTGCGAGCCGCAGGGCTCCTCGGCGTGGGTGTGGATGTCGATGGCGACGAGGTCGTCGGGGTTCAGCATCGGGTGTTTCCTTGGAGCCTTCTTGGCGGGGCGGATTGGCGGAGCGGTGAATTGATTATATTCTATAATCAATTCACCGGGCTGTGAAGCCGCGCATCGGCGGGGGCGCGCGGCGAAAATGGACCTCGCGCTGGCCAAGGCGGCTCCGTTCGCGTCGTCGGCGAATTTTCCTGCGGAATTGAGGGGATGGGCCGTCCGGTTCGATTGACAGGTCCGGCTCCCCTCGTTAGAAACCGACCGTCCCGGGCGGAGTGCCGCCGGCGGGAAAGGTATATTTTACACCTTCGGCCAGTCCAAAAACGGCCTTTCAAACAGTCAGGAAAGACCCATGAAGGTCCGTAACTCGCTGAAGTCGCTGCGCTCCCGTCATCGGGACAACCGCCTTGTACGCCGCAAGGGTCGGATCTACGTGATCAACAAGGTGCAGCGCCGCTTCAAGGCCCGCCAGGGTTGATCGCAAGCCGGTTGCGCGCAACCTGGTTGCTCGCATCGAGCTTGGTCGCCCGCGGCTGAGCTCGTCCGGTCGCCGAACGATGATCCATCACGCCTGTGTGACGCGCGCGCTGCTTTGCAGCGCGTGTCGCTGCGTCTAGACTTCGCGGATGGCTTTTGGATTCTCCGCCTGCCGTCACATGCCTCGCGCGGCCTTGTTCGCCGCGCTATTGTCGCTGGCTCCTTTTGCCGCGCAGGCGCAGGCGCCTGACGGCTCGCCGAAGACCGCGCCTCCGAAGCATCATCCGGAAAAGCCGCTCGATGTGCCGCCGTCGCCGCCGGCCAAGCTTCCGCGCGTCGGTGGCGATCAGGTCAAGGGTCTGGATTTCCTGTTCGGCGCGCTGAAGGCGGCGCCGGACCAGGCCAGCGCCAAGCATGTCGAGGCGCGGATCTGGGCGCTGTGGAGCAAGACCCCGAGCGACACTGCCGCGCTGTTGATGGCGCGCTCCAAGGTCGCGGTGGAGGCCAAGCAATACGACGTCGCGGTGAAGCTGCTCGACGCCGTGGTCAAGCTCCGGCCGGATTATGTCGAAGGCTGGAATCGCCGCGCCACCATCTTCTATCTGCAGAACAATTATGTCCGCTCGCTCGGCGATATCGAGCAGGTGCTGATGCGCGAGCCGCGCCATTTCGGCGCGCTGGCCGGCCTCGGCATGATCATGCAGGAGCTGGGCGACGACAAGCGTGCGCTCGAGGCGTTCCGAAAGGCGTTAGTGGTCAACCCGCATCTCGACAAGCTTCCCGACCTCGTGAAGACGCTGTCCGAAAAGGTCGAAGGCCGCGATATCTGAACAGGCCGACGAAACAATCGCGGCAGCACGGCGTAACTCATCCGTGCGAAATCTCTCCCGGGTCCTCTCCATGGTTTTGATCGGCGCCGTCGCCACGCTCGCCGTCCTGGCGCTGCTGACGCATACCGGCGTGCTGTGGCTGCAAAGCAAATTTCCCCCGCAGGGCGAATTGATTTCGGTCGGTGGCGGCGTGCTGCACGTGGTCGATCTCGGCCCGCGCGGCCTCGCCGAGCCGCCGATCGTGATGATCCACGGCGCGAGCTCGAATCTCCGCGCGATGCAGGCGCCGCTCGGCGACCGACTCGCGCAGCAGCATCGTGTGCTTCTGGTCGACCGGCCCGGACATGGCTGGAGTTTCCGGGACGATCTGACCAATTCGTCACCGGCGATGCAGGCGCAGGCGATCGGCGAGGCGCTCGACCGGCTCGGCGTCTCGCGCGCGATCTTCGTGGTGCATTCGATGGCCGGCGCGCTCGGGGCGCGGCTGGCGCTCGACCAGCCACAGCGGGTGGCGGGGCTGGTGATGCTGGCGCCGGTGACGCATCCGTGGCGCGGCGGCGTCGGCACCTATAACCAGGTGATGACGACGCCGGTGATCGGCCCGCTGCTGGCTCATACCGTCACGCTGCCGCTCGGATTGCTGCTCACGGAGCCCGGGGCGCGCGCGGCGTTCACGCCGCAGACCATGCCCGTGGATTACGTCGACGCCAGCGCGACACCGCTGCTGCTGCGGCCGCGCGCATTCCTCGCCAATAGCTGGGACTTGACCACGCTGAACGAGGCCGTGGCCGAGCAGGCCGCGCGCTATCCGCAGATCACCGCGCCGACCGTGCTGATCCACGGCGACGCCGACAGGATTGTGTCTGTCGACGTTCATTCGCGCGCTTTCGCCGCCGCGGTTCCGCAGGCGAAGCTGATCGTGCTGCCCGATGTCGGGCACATGGTGCAGAATACCGCTCTGGATCTGGTCCAGCGCGAAGTCGAGGCGCTGATTGCGACCACCGTCACGAAATCGCACGCAGCGCTGCATTAGTCTTCACACGACTACTCACCAACGCAGGAGCTACCCAATGAGCACCACATTCGGTTCGGCCAAATGGCAGGGCGGCATCAAGGACGGCAAGGGCGCGATCTCGACCAAGAGCGGCGCGCTGTCCGACTATCCCTACGGCTTCGCCAGCCGCTTCGAAGGCAAGCCCGGCTCCAATCCTGAAGAGCTGATCGGCGCCGCCCATGCCGCCTGCTTCACCATGGCGCTGTCGCTGATCCTCGGCGAAGCCAAGCTCACCGCCGAGCAGATGGAGACCAAGGCCGACGTCACGCTTGAAAAACAGGGCGACGGCTTCGCCATCACCGCGGTTCATCTCACGCTGAACGCCAAGATCCCCGGCGCCGACGACACCACCTTCCAGGAACTCGCCGGCAAGGCGAAGGCCGGTTGCCCGGTGTCGAAACTGCTCAACACCAAGATCACCCTCGACGCCAAGCTGGCGAGCTGAGTGGCGAATTAGAGACGAAGCATGAGCTCACGAGCGCAACTCGCGACCTCATGCTCTCTGCGCAACCAGGCTTTTCGTTCGTCATTCCGGGGCGCGAGCGTAGCTCGCGAACCCGGAATCCATATTCCCTGTGTTCATTGTGAAGCACTGGGGGAGTGATCGGAACTAACGAACTCTGGGGCTATGGATTCCGGGTTCGCGCTGCGCGCGCCCCGGAATGACCAACGTTGATGTTGTGCGGACCGTGCGCAGGTCACCTAGCAGGCTGTTGAAGAAGTCCTGCATTCAATGGGATTGAAGGCTGCAGTCGTTCGACATGCGACGGCTTCAGCTTTGAGTGCGGATGGCCTCGCTGTCTTGGGGAGCTTCACGCCGCTG
>Ga0105047_10000070_pt1 | contig 131908 bp, 113 predicted proteins | sample MAT04_FD_78384 | JGI IMG/M metagenome (GOLD analysis project Ga0105047, IMG submission 78384) | Freshwater microbial communities from Lake Fryxell liftoff mats and glacier meltwater in Antarctica - MAT-04 (megahit assembly) | ecosystem: Environmental > Aquatic > Freshwater > Ice > Liftoff...
CGCGGGCCCGCCTTCCCACCACCACATCAAGGTGCAGAACGCGCCCCGCCTCGCCAAACACGACTACGTTCTCAGCCGAGGCAGCTCACTCAATCGAGCCGCCTCAAAGTGATCTCGCACTCCAAGAGGTGCGAACGCACTGCCATCAGCGTGACGAGCCGAGCCAGCGGATATCCGCTGATGCCGCGTCCCAATCCTGCTTTTTGCGAGCCGAAGTGCTTCCGGTTCTCGTCGGAGTCCGGCACGCGCACGGTGGTGCCGTCGACGCCGTAAAGAGCGAGCCCGCGCCAAGCATGCTTCCGCGCGCTCTCGTGGCCCCACTTTCGCGAGCACTTCTCGAAGAGCCACTTCATCGGCTCGCCTCCCAGTCTGGCTCGCGCCTGGGACACGCCACTGCGGGCCACATTCACTGGGCCTGTGCCCGGCAGCACCAGGTCAAGTCGGCCCACCAACTCGTCGATCGGCCGGTGTCGGTACAAAGCCATGCCCAGCACGAGCCAAATGACTTGCTCGGCCGGCAACCTCCGCTTGCGCAGACTTGCTGTCCCCGTCGCCTCCAGGGCTTCCTGTATCCACACCGGATCGATGCTGGCCTTCAGGCTTTCAAAGGCCCCGTCGTCTGCCGACGGTGCTCCAGAGAACGGCCCACGTGCCATGTGATCGCCCTCCCTGAGCCCGCCACGGCATCCTGATCCCGCCTCGGCTCCCGCACAACCTCTGCCTAAGTGATCGGCATTGACGCTAGCGGTCGAGCGCGCGCCGGTAGACTTCGATCGTCTGCTGGGCGCAGTCGTCCCAGGTGAAGCGGCTGCTGCGATCGGCGCCGCGTTCTTTCAGCTGGGCGCGCAGCAGATCGTCACGGAAGACGCGGCGGGCGGCCTCTTTCCACGCGTCGGGGTCGTCGGGCGAGATCAGCAGGCCGGCCTGGCCCAGGATCTCTCGGTGGGCCCCGGCGTCGGCGGCGATCACGGGCGCGCCACACGCCATCGCCTCGAGCGCCGGCAGGCCGAAGCCCTCGTAGCGGGAAGGGACGAGGACGGCGATCGCTCCCGCGTAGAAGGTGGCGAGGTCGGGGTCGGACAAAGGCGAGAGCTCGAGCACGGACTCTGGGAAACCCAGCGCGCGGCGCGCCCCACGGCCGGCGAGCAGCACCAGCTTCGCAGGCAGGCTCTCGGCGATGGTGGTGAGCACCTTCAGGTTCTTGTGGGGCTTGAGGCTGCCGATCGCGGCGAAGTACTGCGCGGGCAGGCCGCGGCGCGACCTGAAGTCGGCGAGCTCGGGGGCGGACGCCGGGCGGAACACCGCGTCGACCCCGTTGGGGATGACCTGCAGCCGGTAGGGCGAGATTTTCAGGTGGCGGGCGACCTGCTCGCGCGAGAAGTCAGAGACCGTGATCAGCGCCTGGGCTTTCCGCGCGCGCGGGGCGACGACGAAGCGGTAGTAGGCAGCTCGGGCTGCGCCGCCGCCTTCTTTGAGCTCGAGGTGGTTGGCGTCGTGAATCGTCGCGACCAGCTTCCCCGGCCAGAGAGCGGGAAGGGAAAACGACGTCGCGTGGAACAGCGACGGGCGAATGCGCAGCAGCGACCCAGCGAGTGACGGCTGCTCGAGCGGCGACAGGAACTCAGCGGGGCAACGCACGAGCAGGATGCGTGGGGTCAGATCCCCGAGGTCCGCTGGCAGCCCATCAGGCCCCGTGAGCCCGACGAAGTCCCACCCGGGCTCGAGCTTCGGCAGGCGGCGCGCCAGCTCGAGCGCATACCGCGCGATGCCGTGCAGCGCACCCCGCACCATTCGCAGATCGATCAGAACCTTCGGCAACGTGGCCCGACAGTTAGCACCGAAACCAACGCGGTGAAGAGGGTAGAAGCCGCCAGCAATGCGTGTCGCGCTGGTGCACGACTGGCTGATCACCTGGCGCGGCGGCGAGAAGGTGCTCGACGCGCTCGCGGGCCTGTTTCCGGCGGCGGAGATCTTCACGCTCTTTCACGAGCCCGGGGCGATGAGCCCGCGGATCGAGGGTCGCACCATTCACACCTCGCTGCTCGATCGCCTGCCGTCGGCGCGGGCGCGGCACCGCAGCTTCTTTCCGTTGATGCCGCTGGCGATCGAGCGGCTCTCGCTCGAAGGCTTCGACCTGGTGGTGTCATCGAGCCACTGCGTCGCGAAGGGCGTGCGGAAGCCCGATGGCATTCGCCACCTTTCCTACCTACACGCGCCAATGCGGTACATGTGGGATCACTTCGACGACTACTTCGGGCCCGGCAAGGCGTCGGCCCCGGTGCGTGCGGCGGCGCTGGCGCTGCGGCCGGCCTTGCAGCGGTGGGACGTGAAGTCGGCGCAGGGGGTCGATCGCTTCGTCGCGAACAGCGCCAACGTCGCCCGGCAGATCAAGACGCGGTACGGCCGCGCGTCGTCGGTGGTGTACCCGCCGGCAGAGCTCGCGCGCTTCAACGCGGTCACCGCGCCGCCGCCGGGTCCGGGCGGGTATTTTCTGTGCCTTGGAGCGCTGGCTCCGTACAAGCGCATCGATCTGGCGATCGCCGCGTTCGCGCAGCTGGGGCTGCCGCTGTGGGTCGCCGGCACGGGGCAGCAGTCGTCGTGGCTGCACGGGCTGCCGCCGAACATTCGCGCGTTGGGCCAGGTGTCTGACGCCGAGCTGCCCGGGCTCTTCAGCGGAGCCCGGGCGCTGGTGTTTCCGGGCGAAGACGACCTCGGCCTCACGCCCATCGAGGCGCAGGCCAGCGGGCGGCCGGTGATTGCGTTCGGCAAGGGCGGCGCGCTGGAAACGGTGACGGCGAAGACGGGCGTCTTCTTCCGCGAGCAGACGGTGGCGTCGCTGATGGACGGCGTGCGGCGCTTCGAAGCGTTCGAAGCAGGCTTCTCGCCCGACGCGGCCCGCGAGAATGCGGCGCGGTTCTCGCTGCCGGCGTTCGAAGCGGGAATGCGGGCCGAGCTCGCCGCGATGGGCGTCAGCGTGCCTTGAGGCGAAGCAGGTCTCGCCCTTTGAGCTGCGAGGCCCGGGTCGCCGTCCGCCAGAAGGGAAGCCGGGCACGGCTGGTCGGGTACGCCTCGAAGTGCTGAATCACCGTCGCGTCGAGGCCGACGGCGTTGAAGTCGGGCCACCGCCCTGTCTCGACCACCACGGTGCTCAGCTCGCCCTGCTGCACGTGGGAGGCGAGCTCCTCGGGGCCGATCAGCGCCGTGCGCGGGCCGCGGTAGTAGTAGGCCGCCGCGAAAGAGAGCCGGGTGTCGACGTAGGGAAGCATCGTCGCCTTTGGATCTTCGGCGAACGCGCGATCGCCCACCGCTTTGCCCGGCTGGAAAGCGATCGCCTGCGGAAAGAGCCAGCCCACGTACGCGAGGTGCACGGCGGCCAGCGCGGCGACGGTGGATGCGGTCGCCTGCCAGACGGGCTCGGCCTTCAACTTCCAGGCAGCGATCGGCAGCGCGGCCGCGGCGAGCAGGGCGACGACGACTCCCGCGAGGTGGTCGGGGGGAAACGCGTCGATCAGGAGCCAGGCGATCGCGAGAACGGAAACTGCCCCCAGGCCGAGCATCCCCTTGCGAAGTGGCTGCACCTTCTTCAACCCGACCAGCGCGTCGGCGGCGATCAGCGCCGCCACCGGCGCGAGGCAGTAGATGTACTGCGGTAGCTTGTAGGTCGACGCCGAGAACGCGGCGAAGGGGACAAAGAAGCCCCACCACAGCACGCGCGGCTCGGAAGCAAGACGGGGCAGGGCGGGGCGCAGCGCGCCCAGTGCGAGCAGAGGGGTGAAGGGCAGGAAGACCCAGAGCGCGGTGTGAAGGAAGAACAGCGGGGTGGTCGCGTTCGAGTAGCCCGACTGGCCGATGAGCCGGCCGAGGTTCTGCTGCCAGAGGACGAAGCCAGCGTTGGCCGCTCCGTCGCGTTGGTAGATGGCCCAGTAGTAGGGCGCGGCGAGCGCGGTGACGATGAGCAGGCCGCGCACCGGCTTCAGCGCGAACAGTCGTTGACGCAGCGTGCCCTGCTCAGGCCGCCCCCAGCGGTGGCGAATCGCTTCGGGGAAGATTGCCGCGGCCGGCAGCGCGAGCCCCAGCGGCCCCTTGGCGAGCACCGCGAGTCCGGCGAAGAGCCACCCCAGCCACAGAAAGCCGCTGCGCCTTCGCCCCTCGACGAAAGCCCACAGCGACAGCGTCGCCATCGCGGTCAGCGCGAGGTCGACCTTGGGGTCGGCGACCATCTGCTGCAGCGCGACCGACGAGGCGAGCAGGCACGCCGCGATTTGACCCCGCTGGAGGTCGAGCAGCGCGCGGCCGAGGCCGAAGGTGGCGGCGACGGTCAGCACGGCGAAGAGCAGAGACGGCAGGTGCGCGGCGCAAGACGTGGCGCCGAGCACCGAGATCGCCACCGCCTGCGCCCAGATCGACAGCGGCGGCTTGTTGATGAAAGGCCCGGACGAGTCGCGCATCGTCAGCCACTGCCCGTCGCGCACCATCAGCCGGGCGACGTCGGCGTACTGCGCCGAGTCGATGTCCTGCACTTCGTTGCCGAGCGCGACGAACCACGGCAGCGCGCTGACCGCGAGCAGCAGCACGGCAACCCTTGGTGGTGCGATGGGGGAGATCAGAAGGGTGTGCTAGAGCCAGTCGTCGATGTTCAGCCGGTTTCAGCGCTTCTATAACTCGATCAAGCTCACCACCGACGTGCTGGTGCTGATCGTCGCCTTCGCGGCGGGCTACTGGACCCGGTTCTATTCAGGCCTGCCGCACGAATCGATTCCGCCCATCGAAGACACCTGGGTGTCTTTGGCGATGGTGCTGTTCATCTTCCCGATCGTCTTCCGGCAGTCGAACCTCTACACGACGAACCGATCGCGGTCGCACATCGCCGAGGTCTTCGAGATCTTCAAGGCGATGGGGTTCGCGACGCTGGTGCTGGTCGCGCTGACGTACTTCGTTCGCGAAAGGTACTCGCGCGCGACGATCGCGATCTTCGTCCTCTACGCGTTCGTCGGGATCTCGGTGGTGCGGGTCGCCTTCCGGGCGATCTTCAACGAGCTGCGGCGGCGCGGCTACAACCTGAAGTCGATCTTGGTGATCGGCGCAGGCCAGCTGGGGCAGCGCGTGATCGAGACGATTCACGGCCACCGCGAGCTGGGCTTCCGGGTGACGGGCGTGCTGACGCGGCGGCCCGAGAAGATCGGCACCGAGGTCGAAGGGGCGAAGGTGCTCGGGCTGATCGCCGATGTCGATCGCGTGCTCGACGAGAACCCGGTGGATCAGGTGATCATCGCGCTGCCCATCGAAGAGTCGGCGGTGATGAAGCAGCTGATGGAACAGCTGGCCCTGCGCACCGTCGACGTAAAGGTGGTGCCCGACCTGTACCAGTACATCACCCTGCGTGGAGGCCTCGAGGAGTTTGGTGGGCTGCCGATCATCAGCCTGCAGGGCGGCCCGCTGGACGGCTGGAACCTGATTGCCAAGCGCGTCTTCGATGTCCTCGTCTCGGCGGTGGCTCTGCTGCTGACCGCTCCGCTGATGCTCGCGATCGCGCTGGGGGTGCGCTTGAGCAGCCGCGGCCCGGTGCTGTACCGGCAAGAACGCATGGGGATGGATGGCCTCACCTTCCAGATGCTGAAGTTCCGTACGATGCGAGCGGACGCTGAGCCCGAGGGGGCGGTGATGGCCGACGCCGCCGACCCGCGTCGCACCGCGGTGGGCCGCTTCCTTCGCAAGTCGTCGATGGACGAGCTGCCCCAGTTCCTCAACGTCTTCGTCGGTGAGATGAGCCTCGTCGGCCCGCGGCCCGAACGGCCGGTGTTCATCGAAGAGTTCAAGAAGCAGATTCCCCGGTACCACCTGCGGCACCTGGTGAAGTCGGGGATTACGGGGTGGGCGCAGGTGAATGGCCTGCGCGGCCAGACGTCGATTCAAAAACGGATCGAGTTCGACCTCTACTACATCGAGAACTGGTCGTTGCTGCTCGACCTGAAGATTCTGATCCGCACGGCGCTGGGCGGGTTCCTCTCGAAGAACGCGTACTGAAAACGGAGCCGACATGATCGCTGCGCTGACCCTGCTGCTGCTGACCGTCGAGCCCGAGGGCGGGATGCAGAAGGTACCGGCGCCGCCCGCTTCCGACATGGCGATTCTGTACTTCATGGCGGGCGATCTTCGCCGCGCGGTCGACACGGCGCGCGCAGGAATGAAGTCCGACCCGGTGAGGTGCAAGGCGCTGCACCCGATGCTGGTCGAGTACCAATTCCTGGTGCCGAAGCGCGAGACCCTGACCCAGGAAGAGGCGAAGAACTTCCTCGCCTGGGACAAGAAGATTTCCCCGAAGGCGACCGGGAAGCTGACGCCCCTGGTGGTGCAGCGCTACGTCGACCTGCCGCTGCAGCAGGCACGCACCGCGAACCAGGGCGGCGACGTGGCGCGGTCGAAGAAGCTGGTGGCTGACGTGCTGGCGGTAGACCCTGCGAATGCCGACGCGCTGGCGTTGAAGGCTGCGCTGTCAGCCGACGCCGGCCGGTAGGCTTCAAAAAGAAAAACAGCTCCGGGTCGCCCCGGAGCTGTCTGTTCCCTCTCCCTGAAGACTTCCGTGGAATGACAGGGCGCTCTTCGCATCCCATCCGGACCGTGAGGCTGCGTCCCTCCGGCGGTTGTCTTCTTTGAAGGTTCTCTTCAGCTGCAGCCGCTGGTGGCGCCGCAGTTGTGGCACTTGTAGCAAGCGCCGTTTCGCACGGTGATGGTGCCGCAGACGTGGCACGGCGGGGCATCGGCCTGGTTCAGAAAGGCCTGCCGCGACGACGCCGAGATCGCTGGAGGAGGCGACGCGAGCGGCTCTTTGAGCACGGCGTTCTCAACCGGCGCCTCACCCTCGGTGAGCTCAAGCTCAGCAGGCAGGAACTTCTGCGCCAGCCACCGGAAGATGTAGTCGGTGATCGACTTGGCGATCGGCAGGTTCGGGTTGCCGGTGAAGCCCGAGGGCTCGAACCGCATGTGGGTGAACTTGTCGACCAACACCTTCAGCGGCACGCCGTACTGGAAGGACATCGAGATCGCGGTGGCGAACGAGTCCATCAGGCCGGAAACGGTGCTGCCTTCCTTCGCCATCGTGATGAAGAGCTCGCCCGGCGTGCCGTCGTCGTACATGCCGACGGTGAGGTAGCCCTCGTGGCCGCCAATCGAGAACTTGTGGGTGATCGCCTTGCGCTCGTCAGGCAGGCGCTTGCGGGCGATGCGTTCGATCACGGTCGTGGTCTCGACGACCTTCTCGGCCGACTTCGAGGTGTTCAGCGGCTGGCTGCGCTTGCAACCATCGCGGTACACCGCCACCGCCTTGAGGCCCAGGCGCCAGGCTTCCATGTACGCCTGCTCGATGTCTTCGACCGTCGCCTCGTTCGGCAGGTTGACGGTCTTCGAGATGGCGCCCGAGAGAAAGGGCTGGCACGAGCCCATCATCTTGAGGTGGCCGAGGAACCCGATGGTGCGGGTGCCCTTCGACGGCTTGAACGCGCAGTCGAACACCGGCAGGTGCGCGTCCTTCAGGCCAGGCGCGCCTTCGATGGTCTCGTTCTTGTCGAGGTAGTTGACGATCGCCTCGGCTTCGGCGGACGAGTAACCGAGCTTGGTGAGCGCGGGCGGCACCGTGTTGTTGACGATCTTCAGCATGCCGCCGCCGACGAGCTTCTTGTACTTGATGAGCGCGATGTCGGGCTCGATGCCCGTGGTGTCGCAATCCATCATGAAGCCGATGGTGCCCGTCGGCGCGAGCACGGTGACCTGGCTGTTGCGGTAGCCGTGCTGCTCGCCGGCGGTGAGCGCCTCATCCCAGACCGACTTCTGTGCTTCCCAGAGGCCGTTGGTCACGCCGTTGTCGTGCAGCTGGTAGGCGGCCTTGCGGTGCTTGCGGATGACGCTGAGCATCGGCTGCTCGTTGCCGATGTAGCCGGTGAACGTGCCCATGCGCTCGGCGATCTTCGAGCTGGTCAGGTAGGCCTGGCCGCCCATCAGCGAGGTGACGGCGCCGGCGTAGTTGCGGCCTTCGTCCGAGTCGTACGGCAGACCGGTGGCCATCAGCAGCGCCCCGAGGTTGGCGAAGCCCAGGCCCAGGGGGCGGTAGTCGTGCGAGTTCTGGGTGATGCGCGGGGTCGGGTACTTCGAGAAGCCGACGATGATCTCCTGGCCGAGCAGGGTGACATCGACCGCGTGCTTGAACGCCTCGACGTCGAACTCGCCGTCGATGGTGCGGAAGTGCAGCAGGTTCAGCGACGCCAGGTTGCAGGCGGTGTCGTCGAGGAACATGTACTCGCTGCAGGGATTGCTGGCGTTGATGCGCGCCGTGCCCGAGCAGGTATGCCAGGCGTTGATGGTGGTGTCGAACTGGAGGCCTGGGTCACCGCAAAGGTGGGTGGCTTCGGCGATCTCGCGGAAGAGGCCGCGCGCCGAGTGGGTTTCCATCTCGCGGCCGTCTTTCACGGCCTTCGTGGTCCAAGTCTTGTTCTCGGCGACGGCCTTCATGAACTCGTCGGTGACGCGCACCGAGTTGTTCGAGTTCTGGAAGAAGATCGACGAGTAAGCCGCGCCGTTGAACGACGAGTCGTAGCCGGCCTGAATCAGCGCCCACGCCTTCTTCTCTTCCGTCGACTTGCAGCGAATGAAGTCGAGGATGTCAGGGTGTTCGGCGTTGAGGATGACCATCTTTGCCGCGCGGCGGGTCTTGCCACCCGACTTGATGACGCCAGCGAAGGCGTCGAAGCCCTTCATGAAGCTGACCGGGCCCGAGGCCGTGCCGCCACCGGCGAGCAGCTCGCGCGACGAACGAATGGACGAGAGGTTGCTGCCCGTGCCCGAGCCGTACTTGAAGAGCATGCCCTCGGTCTTGGCGAGGGTGAGGATCGAGTCCATCGAGTCTTCGACGGAGTTGATGAAGCACGCGCTGCACTGCGGGTGCTCTTCGACGCCCACGTTGAACCAGACGGGCGAGTTGAAGGCGACCTTCTGCCGCAGCAGCAGGTGGGTCAGCTCGGCGTGAAAGGAAAGCTTGTCGTCGTTGGCAGCGAAGTAGCCGCCCTGCTCACCCCAGCGGGTGACGGTGTCGACGACGCGCGAGACGAGCTTGCGCACCGAGGTCTCGCGCTCGGGCGTGCCGGGCGTGCCGCGGAAGTACTTCGACGCGACGACATTGGTGGCCAGCATCGACCACGACTTGGGAACTTCGATGTTCTTCTGCTCGAAGACGACCTTGCCGTCTTCGCCCTGGATGCCGGCGCTGCGCAGTTCCCAGGCGATCTCGTCTGCCGGGTCGACGCCGGGCGTCGTGAAGTAGCGCTTGACCGCCAGACCACTTCCTCGTGCCACTTTCTTCGGTGAAGCTTTCGCCTCGCCCTTGAGTGCCTTGGAAACCGTCGAATGCCTGGGGGCCAGCTCTTTCTCCATAGTCTCTTCTCCAGATTGACTGCCGGTGTGGGTGTGAGGCGATGACTGTCGTAACCCTCGAGGCGCCGCCCTGAGGGAAGATAAAGTGCGAAAGGTAGGTTTTTTGGCGCCTGGGTTCACTTCAGAACCCCCAGGCGAAGACGACGGGCCCCCTGCTTGCGACGACGGCTTGTACCTTTTGCTTCAATCATGTGTCAAGGCTAAAGCCACCACATCTAGTGTCAAATTCTTGTCCGATACCCCACATTTAGGGCCTTCGGGCCAGATCCGGGAAAGGTCGACATGGCTCAAAAGCCGGTAAATCGGCCCCGGATCCACCCAGGATCACCCGGGCCCACATAAGCCCCAGATCCCCGACGCCCGGGGCGGAAAATGACGGTACATGGCATTTCACGCCCTGCTGCACCTCACAACTCCATTTGTTGCTGTGTGTGCGTGTTGAAATCTGATCATTTGTCCCTAGGGAAGCGCGATCTGAGGCCCGATTTTCAGCCTGCTGGGCCCGTTTTGCGGTTTCCGCACCGTCAGCAACAGGCCCCGAGTAGAAGACCGCGCATGCCTCCTCCTTTCGACCGGCACGTCTTCGTCTGCACCAACCTTCGCGAGCCGAACAACCCCAAGGGCAGCTGCTCGGCGAAGGGCTCGGAGGAGCTTCCGCTGCTCTTCAAGCAGGAGCTCGAGGCGCGCGGGCTGAAGAAGGGCATCCGCATCAACAAGGCGGGCTGCCTCGACGCCTGCGAGCGCGGCTGTGTCGTGGTCGTCTACCCCGAGGGCTATTGGTACGGCGGGGTGACGAAGGACGACGTGAAGCAAATCGTCGAAGAGCACCTGGTGGGTGGGGTGCCGGTCGAACGGCTGAAGCTGAAGCCGTACGACAAGTAATTCTTTAAGATCCTTCTTCAACGCCCGCGCATGTCACTGCAGGTGAACCCGGCGGTGCTGGCCCAGGCCGAGTTTCTGCGCGCCATCGGGCCCACGGTGGGGGCGCTGATCTACCGGCTGGGCAGCCGCCGTGACGCCGAAGATCAGCTGCACGAGGTGTTCGCCCACCTGCTTGCGGTGCTGCCGCGGTTCGACCCGTCGGGGCCCGCCCACCTCACCACCTGGATCTTCACCGTCACCCACCGCTGGCTCTTGATGCAGAAGCGCAAGGCGTCGCTGGTGCTGGTGCCGCTGGAAGGCGGGCCCGGGCCGGACGCGCAGACGACCGCCGAAGGGAAGCAGCTCGAGGCGTTGCTCGAGGCCGAGCTGCAGCGGCTGCCCGAAGATCAGCGCCGCACCTTCGTGCTCAGCCAGCTGCACCACCAGCCGATGGAAGAGATCGCGCTCGCCGAAGGGGTGGCCCTGGGCACGGTGAAGTCGCGCCTGCACCGGGCGCGGGCGCAGCTCGTCATTCGCATGGGGGCGGCGCTCGACCGCGTGCCCCACAAGGGAGGTGGCCGTGTTGCGTCCTGAAGAAGTCGAACGCCTGTCGCAGCTGCTGGCTGGTGAGCTTTCGCCCGCCGAGGCCGAGGCGCTTCACGCCGAGCTCGAGAACAACCCCGAGCTGCACCAGGCGTGGGGTCGGCTGGCCTCGCTCGAGCTGCTCACCGGCCAGCTCGCCAGGCCTCCACTCGCCGTCGAGCAGGCGATTGCGCGGGCGGTGCCTCGCCAGAGTCGCCGAGCCGCCCCCTGGCTCATCGCCGTCGCAGCGATCGCCGCCGCCGCGGCGTGGGTGGTCTGGCCGGCGCCTGCCGTGGTCGAGAAGGCGGAAGTCCACGTCGAGGCCGCTGCCTTTCGATTGATGGCGGGCAGCGAAGTCACCGAAGAGGGTGAAAAGGTGTACCGGCTGGTCAAGGGCACGGCGCTGTTCGATGGGTCGCTGACGGTGCTCGTCGACGGAGAGGCGCTGCAGGTTCGGGGCAGGGCGCTGATCTCGAAGGATCCTTCGGAAGCGGTCGCGCATGTGACTGACCTCGTCACCCCAACCCCAGTGGTCGTCCTGATGATTTCCGAAGCGAAGGCGAAGTGGCTCACCGCAGCGATGGCCGTGATGGTGTTCAGCGGCGAGGTGCAGGCGCAGGAAAAGATCTCGGCGGGAAAGTCGATGGCGAAGGCGGCGCGGGCCACTCCGACGGTGGTGAAGGCGTGGCCGGCCGAGAAGAAGACGCCCCCGCTGCCGAAAGAGGTGTTCGACGTGGACGCGCAGAACGCCGCGGTGGTCGTCCACGGCGCCGCGCTGTCGAAGTGCTTCGAGGCGGGCCTGAAGCAGAACGCGATGCTGGGCGGGAAGCTCACCGCGCTGCTGACGATCTCGTCGACGGGAAAACTTGAAGAGGCGACCATCGGCGATGACACGCTGCAGAACCCTTTCGTCGCGTCCTGCGTGCTGCAGGCGATGCCAGCAGGTGAAGTTCCCCGCCCCGAAGGACGTCGAGCGCGCGCAGGTCGCCTACCCGATGGAGTTCGCCGCGCGGGGGGGGGCAGCGGCTCTGAGCTGCTGCTTCCGACCGCGAAGGGCTGCCCGTCGTGCAGCTTCATCAACGATCGCACCGACAAGGTCGCCGTCGAAGCGGGCGCGTCGCCCTTCACCGGCCCGGCCGACGCGAAGGTGACGGTCATTCTCTTCAGCGAGGCCGAGTGCAGCTTCTGCGTCAAAGCGCACGCGGTGCTCAAGCAGCTGCAGTTCGACTCCGCGGGCAGGGTGAGGTTCGTCGTCAAGCACCGCCCGCTGCCGCCCACCCGGGTGCCCGCCAGGCGGCGCTGGCGCTCCATGCCGCCCACGCTCGACCGCGCCGACAACACGCCCACCTCGACCGAAGGCGGCGTGTACGACGCCCAGGCCAGAGCGCTGGGGCTCGATCTTCAGCGCTACCGCCGGGACGTGGAGTCGCCTGCGACGGCCGCTGCGATCGACGCAGATCTCGCTTTGGCCGAGAAGCTGGGCGTGAAGGGCGTGCCGGCCTGGTTCATCAACGGGCACGAGATCGTCGGCTACCGCCCGCTGGACGTGATGAAGAAGGCGATCGACCTGGAGCTCGTCAGCCCTTGAGCTGATCGATGAGCTTCCGCTTCGCTTCGAGCGCCTGCGGAAAAGCCGGGTCGATTTTGAGGATCTTCTCGATGCTGGCGAGGCTGTCGGAAAGCTTGCCCATGCCCTTCAGCACCGCGGCGCGGTTGTACAGCGAGGGCACGTGGTTCGGGTCGATCAGCAGGGCGCGGTCGAAGGCAGCCAGCGCCCCGTTGGGGTCATCGAGCACCAGCCGGGCCATGCCCAGGTTGCCGTAGGCGTGGGGAAGCTTGGGCTCGTCTGAGGCGACCTGCTCGAGCACTTCGAGCGCCCGCTTCAGCGCCGCGGGGTCTCCGCGCTTGCCCTTCTCGAGCAGCGCGGCGCCCAGGTTGGCGCGGAACTCAGGCACCGATGGCTCGCGGGCGGCGGCCTCTTCGAAGGTCGTGACCGCGGTTGCAACATCGCCGAGCTCCATCGCGAGGGTGCCGCGCGCGTAGCTCCACGTTCCGAAGGCGCGCACGGGGTCGCTGGCCGACTCGAGCAGCTGCACCGCTCCTGCGCGGTCACCGGCGACGCGCTTCTGGTTGGCCCGCTTGAGCAGGTCTTGCAGCTCATCTGCCCAGGACGCTTCCATCAGAAGGTCCACGCCAGCGTCGACAGCGCCCACTGCTTCAGGTTGGTGAAGAAGCCTTCATTCTTGAGGTCCTGCCCGGTGACCGGCTTCGTCTGCGAGACGCCAGACGCGAAGCGGGCCTCGAGCTGGGTCGCAACTGTAGTGTCGCGAACCGCCAGCACGTCTTCGCTGTCGCGGCCGTCGGATCTGCCGTTGAGGTTCGCCGAGCCGACGAGGCTGAACGCGCCATCGAAGGTCGCCGTCTTGCTGTGAATCGTGGCGCCCTGCTTCTCGAAGACCTTCACGCCGGCCTTGATCAGATCATCGTAGAAGTAACGGGCGGCATCCGAGACCACGCCCGTGTCGTTCGACGCGCGGCTGTTGGTCATCACCTTCACGTCGACCCCGCGGTGGGCGGCGCGAACCAGCGCGTCGCGCAGCTCTTTCGGGGGCAGGAAGTAGGCGTTCTCGATGGTGATGCTCCTGGTCGCGGTGTCGATCGCCTGGCGGTAGAGGTTGGTGGTGTTGGCGTCGCCTTCCTGGTCGGGCCGGTGCTGCACCACGCGCACCTTCGAGCCGTCGACTGAAGGGGAAAGGGGAGGAAACAGCTTCGCCTTTTCTTCGGCGCCGACCTTGCCGCCCACCGATTCCCAGTTGCGAAGGAAAGCGGCCTGGGTGTCGTGCACCGCGGGGCCTTCGAGCTTCATGTCGGCGTCGCGCCAGGGCTCCGTCGCCGTCTTGCCGCGCGAGAACACCATCTTGCCGCTGCCGCCGAACGCGTACTCGTTGGCGATGTTCATCCCTCCTTCGATCGAGGCCTTGCCGTCGACGATCAGGTGCTTCTCGTGCCATCGATCGTTCAAGTTCCAGGGCTGGTCGAGCGGCTTGGCGTACGGCATCACCTCGACGCCGGCCGCCTGCATCATCTGAAACATCTTCGGGTCGGCGCGGTTGCTGCCCATGCCGTCGTAGATGACCTTCACCTTCACGCCTTCTCTTGCTTTCGCGGCGAGGCGGTTGGCGAGTTCCCAGCCGGTGTCGTCGCTTGCAAAGATGAAGGTCTGCAGGTTGATCGACTCTTTGGCGCCGTCGATCATCTTGTTGCGCTCGGGGAAGGACTTCGCCCCGTCGAAGAGCATCGTCAGCTTGTTGCCCGCGGTGTTCCTCGAGTTGGTGGTGCGATCGAGCGTCGCGTTGAAGCTTGGGGCGTCAAAGGCAGTGATCGCCGCGGGGGCCTTGCTGGCGGCCACCAGCGCAGCGGGCGCCGCAGGGCGCGTCGACGGGCCTTTCGCGGCCCAGCCGGCAGCGGCGGGCCTGGTCTGCGTCAGCGCAGCGGTGCTGGCGGCAGGCTTGGCGTCGGGAAGCTGCGACTTGCGCAGCTCCCCCGTCGTCGGGCGATTGATTTTCACGCCACGACCCTACCGTATTTCGGGGCCTACCGCCGGTTGCCCAGCAGGCGCAGCAGCATCAGGAACAGGTTGATGAAGTCGAGGTACAGAATCAGCGCGCCAGTGATGGCCGCCGAGCTGCGGCTCTTGTGCTGCATGTTCGCGTGGTGCTCGCGCAGCTTCTGGGTGTCGTAGGCGGTGAGGCCGGCGAACACGAGCACGCCCGCGCAGGCGATCACGAACGACAGCGCGCTCGAGCCGATGAAGATGTTCACCACGCCGGCGAGGACGACGCCGATCAAGCCCATGAAGAGAAAGGTCGCCCAGCTCGACAGGTTCTTCTTGGTCACCGTGCCGTAGATCGACAGGGCCCCGAAGGCGCCGGCAGTAATGAAGAAGGTGCTGCCGATGGAGCCCAGGCTGTAGACGAGGAACAGCACCGAGAAGGTGAGCCCCGTCATGAACGCGTACCCCAGGAACATCAGGGCCGCGACCGGGCCACTGACCTTCGGAGCGAGGAAAGACAGCGCCATCACCAGCACCAGCTGGCCGATGATCAGCGGCAGGTACAGGCCCATCACCGCCTGGGCCAGCGCCGCGTTGCTCGCGACCGCGACCGCGGTGACGCCCGTGATTGCCAGGCCCGCCACCATCCACCGGTAGACGGCGCTCATATAGGTGCGGGTCGCTTCGTCCGCCACGATCTGGCTGTTGTTGCTGATGCCTACGGAACCGGGGGTTTGCCAAGCCATTTGATTTGCAGTCCTTTCGAAGGGTTTGCCGCTAACGACGGGTATTGCCAACAGCACGGTAAGCATTCAACAGCGAGGCTGCCACTTCGTCATTCAACAGCGGGATCACGCCGCCCCCTCCAACGATATTTACGATGTGTGACATAGACCCCCGGCAGACCCCGCCCCATGCGGGCTGGCTGCCGAGGCCGACCGAAGCGTACGACGAAAAGTCGACGTAGAGGTCGGCGGGCGATTGCGTGTTGCCAGTGCAGAGCAAGTGGGGTTCGGGCTTCGTCTCGACCAGCTCCTGGACCACGAAGCCGCCGCCGACGCGATCGGCGGCCGCGCGCTGGCACAGCGCCGCCCAGGCAAGCGGGCTGCCGTAGGCCGCCTTCACGCGGTCGAGGTACGACGGCTCGTCGCGGGTGCGGCCGACGAACACCGCGCGCCCGCCGTAGTCCCACGATCGCTTCAGCACATAGCGGTCGGGGTCCGCGGCGACCTTCGCCACCAGCGCCTCGCCGCGGAATGGCCGCGTCCACGGCACGGAGTTGGCGATCGCCTCGAGCTCGTCAGCCGTGAGGCCCGCCGCCTGGGCGAGGTCTTCTTCTTCGCGCGCCTGCGACAGCAGCGCGAAAGCAGCCTTCACCTCGACGTGCGAGGCGGGAGGGTTCAGCACCACGGCGCGCGTGCCGTTCGGCTCGGCGAGCAGCGCGCGCACGTACTCGGCGCCCTGCAGGTCGAGCTCTTCGAGGCGGCGCACGAAGAGGTGGCGGTAGACGAGGTCATACGTCTTTCCGTTGGCGATGACGGCGTCGCTGCCGCTGAGCTGATCGGGGTGAACGAGGTCGGCGTCGGCGCCCCATTCGCGGAAGCGTTCGCACAGGTACTGCTGTTCGGTGAGCTGCGCGTCGTTGCGGCGAGAGAGCAGGGCGATGCGGTTCGGCGTCTTCCCTGGCCGCACCTTTGCGTAGCCCGCCAGCAGCGCCCGGTAGAGCGCGAGCGTGTTGCTGCCGTTCTTCGCCATCAGCCCGGCGATCACCTGCGGCTGCAGGCCCCAGTACCGGCCGGCGATCTGAAGCAGCGCGTTGGCGGCGATGTCTGAATAGCCCTGCATCGCGGGAATCGTCGCGTTGACCTCGAGGGCGTTCACCGAGTGGCCGACGAAGAAGTCGACCCGCGTCGTCACCAACGTGTCTGTCGTCGCGACGGTTGCCTCGCAGAGCTTGCGTTCCAACGGCGAGAGCGCTGAGAGGACGAGCTCGCTGGCGCTGCCAAGGCAGATCGCGCGCGACATCTTCAGCGTGGCCGAGCTCAGGTGGGCGGCCAGGGTCTGGCGGCGGTGAAGCTCGGCGACGGGGAGGATGACGGGCGTGGCCGTGATCGGAATCGGCTTCGTCTCGCCGCTGGCCTTGTCAGTCACCGCCAGGCCCCGTTCGTAGGCAGTGGCCGCCAGCTCAGGGCCGAAGTGGCCCGCGGCCGACCGCAGCGCTTCTAAAAGGGGTTCGGTGGGGTTATGTCGGTCGGCCGCCATGGGTAAAACCCTCGAGTTCTTCTACGACTTCATGAGTCCGTATTCGTACCTGGCGTCGACGCAGGTGCCGGCGCTTGCAGAAAGGGCCCACGCGTCGGTTCGTTGGCGTCCTCTGTATTTGCCGGGCGTGATGAAGGCCACAGGAAATACAGGGCCGACCTCGGTGGCCCCCAAGGCGGTGTACGCGTTCAAGGACGTCAACGATTGGGCAAAGCACTACGGGCTGCCGGCGATCGAGCTGCCCGACAACTTCCCGTTCACCGCGGTGCTCGCGAACCGGGTGGCGCTGGTCGCGGAAGAGCAGGGGAAGCTGGTCGAATACTCGCAAAAGATGTTCAGCCGCATCTGGGCCGAGCGCGCCGACTGCAACGACCCGACCACTGTGGCAGGCGTGCTGGGTCAGCTGGGGCTCGACGCGGCGGCGGTGGTCGCTCGCGCGGGCACGGACGAGATCAAGGCGCGGCTGAAGGCGAACACCGAAGAGGCGGTTGAGCGGGGCGCCTACGGCGCGCCGACCTTCTTCGTCGAAGGCGAGATGTTCGTCGGCAACGACCGGCTGCAGTTCGTCGAGGCGGCGCTCAAGCGATGAAACGATTTCAGAGAGAAGCCTCTGCGCTGCTGGTGGTCGACGTGCAGGAAAGGCTGGGCGCCGCGATGCAGCCCGCAGCCTTCGACCGGCTGATGAACCGAACGCTCGCCGCGATCGCTTCTGCGCGCGCGCTGGGTCTGCCGATCATCGTCACCGAGCAGTACCCAAAGGGCCTCGGGCCCACGATGACGACGGTGAAGGAAGCGATCGGTGACTTCAGCGCGATCGAGAAGCTTTCGTTCTCGGCGTGGTCTGCCGAGGTCCAGCAGAAGCTCGGCGCGCGGCCCAACGTCCTCGTCACCGGCATGGAGACCCACGTCTGCGTCTTCCAGACGGTGCGCGATCTGGCAGCGGCGGGCCTGACGCCATGGCTCGCGGTGGACGCGGTGCTGTCGCGCAACGCGGTGGATCACGAAACGGGGCTGAAGCTGTGCGCCTCGGCTGGAGCGATACTCACGACTGTCGAGACCGCGCTGTTCGACGCGCTGGGAAAAGCGGGCGGCCCTGAGTTCAAGGCGGTATCGGCCGCGGTGAAGTAGGTGATCGCGGTGCTGGCCTCGGCGGCGCTGGCTGAAGGCGGCCGCGCGGTGGTGCCGGTGGGAGATCGCGAGCTGGCGTTGGTGCGGGTCGCAGGCAAAGTGTACGCGCTAGCGAACGCGTGTCCCCACCGGGGCGGGCCGCTGGGCCTGGGCGACCTGTCGGGCCACCACCTCTATTGCCCGCTGCACGCGTGGTGTTTCGATGTGCGCGACGGCGAAGGGTTCTTTCCGAAAGGCGCACGGGTGGCGAGCCACGCCGCCGAAGAGCGCGACGGTCAGATCTGGGTCGACCCGGTACCGCGGCCTCTCAAGACCGACTTCGTGCCGCCGGCGGTCTGAGCGCGTTAGGTTTCCGCGCATGAGAATGCGCCTCAAGGTCGACTTCCATTTCAGCTCTGCCCACGCGTTGCCCTTCTATGAGGGCGTCTGCAAGCGGATGCATGGCCACAACTACCGGCTGCAGGTGACGGTCGAGGGAAAGCCGAACCCCAACGACGGCATGATTCGCGACTTCGAAGACATCAAGAAGCGCGTGTGGGACGCGGCGCTGGTGCAGTGCGATCACCACTGCTTGAATGATCTGATCGAGAACCCGACTGCCGAGAACATGGGCGCCTGGTTCTGGGAGAAGCTGAAGCCCACAGTCGAGGGGCTGCAGTCGATCACCCTCTGGGAGAACCCCGACTATTGCGTGACGGTCGAGAACTGACCCGACGCCGGGTCAGCCGCCCGGGTGAATTTTGACTTCCGGGTCGCCCGAGACCTGTTCCTCGAGCGCGGCCTGAAGGGTCGACCGAAGCTCGGCATTTTCCCAGGGCTTCGTCATGAAGCGGTCGATCTCGCCCGCCGCCAGGGCTTCGGCGACCCGCTCGGGCATGAAGCCCGTGATGATGATTTTCACGCAGGGTCGAAAGCGACGTTTGACCTCTCGCATCAGCTCGAGCCCCGTCATCCCGGGCATGAGGTGATCCGAAATGACCGCGATGAACTCGTGTTTCTCGAGCAATTCCAGGGCTTGAAGGCCTCCCCCGGCAGTGAAGATCTTGAAGCCCGTTGCCCGTAGGGCGCGCTCGAGCGCGCGGCGCACGAGCTCGTCGTCGTCGACAACCAGGATGTTCTTTGCGGCGTTCATGGGCTCTCGATACATCAACATTCGGACCAAGCCCCAAAGGGGCACGGCACCATGATTGCTTAGTTAAGGCAGCATGGAAACCACAGCACCTTCCAATCTTGAAGCAGCTCCCCGCCCCCGCGTTCTGATCATCGACGATGAAGAGGCGCTGCTGCGAACCCTCGGCGGTCTGTTGACGCGTGCGGGCTTCGAAGTCCAGACCTTCTCTGATGCCCTCGAGGGGCTGACGGCGGCGAAGGAGCCGGACTTCGATGTGGCGCTCGTCGACATCAACCTTCCCAACATCTCGGGCATGGAGCTGCTGCGCGAGCTCAAGGGCCGCAAGCACCCGATCGAAGTGATCATCATCACCGGTGAGGGCTCGATTCCAACCGCGCTCGAGGCGGTGCGCCTGGGCGCGTACGACTACCTGACCAAGCCCTTCATCGACATCGAGCCGGTAATCTCGAGCGTGCGCCGCGCGGTGGATCGCAAGCGGCTGATCTCGCGAAACCGCGAGCTCGAGCAGCTGGTGAAGGGCGCGCAGCCGAACCCGGACTTCATCGGGCAGAGCGCGAAGATGCGTGAGGTGTTCTCGCTGATCGAGCAGGTCAGCTACTCGTCGTCGACGGTGTTGATTCAGGGCGAGAGCGGCACGGGCAAAGAGCTCGTCGCGCGTTCGATTCACCGCCGCAGCCAGCGCGCGTCGGGAGCTTTCGTCGCGATCAACTGCGCGGCGATGACCGAGACGTTGCTCGAGAGTGAGCTGTTCGGCCACGTGCGTGGCGCTTTCACCGGAGCTGCGGGCTCGAAGAAGGGGCTCATCGAAGCGGCGAACGGCGGCACGCTGTTCCTCGACGAGATCGGTGACATGCCGCTGGTCACGCAGGTGAAGCTGCTGCGTGTGCTGCAGGAGGGCGAGGTGCGGCCCGTGGGCTCGAACGACACCACGAAGGTGGACGTCCGGGTGATTGCGGCGACGAACGTGGACATCGCCAAGGCGATGGCCGACGGGAAGTTCCGCGAAGATCTCTTCTACCGGTTGAACGTGATCACGGTACAGCTGCCGGCGCTGCGCGAGCGGCCGACCGACGTGCCCCTGCTGGCGCAGCATTTCCTGCGACACTACGGCAAGCGGCTGAACAAGGTGATCGAGCGGATCTCGGACGACGCGCTCGAGGCGCTGGTGAGCAACAGCTGGCCTGGCAACGTGCGCGAGCTCGAGAACGTGATCGAACGGGCGACGGTGCTCGCACGCGGAAAAGAGATCACCGTCGGAGATCTGCCGCCGGGCTTCGCCGATCGGCGCGGCGGGGCGGAGGATGATCTGTCGAGCCTGCTGCACATGACCTACGCGCAGGCGAAGCGGCTGACGCTGACTGCCTTTGATCGCCGTTACCTGCATGGGTTGATGCGGAAGGCGTCAGGCAACATCACGGCGGCTGCGAACCTGGCCGGACTCGATCGTTCGAACTTCCGTCGCTTGCTCAAGCAGTACAGCCTCGCGCCCGCCCGTTCGAACGGCTTCGCCGAGGAGTTCGAAGAGTCCGCGGGCGCCTGATCGATTCCAGTTCGCCGGTTCCCGTCCGGCGCGGCGAACTCGAGACGTGCGCGGCGACCCTTTCGACGCCTTGCGTCAAAATCTGGCCTCGAGGGTGGCACCACGCCCCCTCGACGTTTTCCCCATTCGATAAAAGTAGATCGAAGGCGCTGCAGTGCGTCAGGGCTGGGCGCCTGTCGCTGGTGTACCGCGCGAGTCGACGGCCGAGCGCGTCAGAAACCGGTGTGTTCGAAGCGGCCAACCGCCCGCCGACTCGACACGATTCGCGTTCGATAGAAGTAGATCGAAGACGTTTCGTCGCTCACGAGCCGTAGGGTCGGCGTTGGCGCCGGCCTTTCTCGACAGCTGCCTACGCCACCTTCTTCAGCTTGATGGTGAAGGTCGTGCCGTGGCCAGGCGACGAGGTGACCTCGATGTCGCCCCCGGCCCGCCGCACGATTCCGTAGGCGGCGGTCAGGCCGAGGCCCACGCCCTTGCCGATGCCACGGGTGGTGAAGAAGGGCTCGAAGATGCGGCGCAGGTTCTGGGCTGAGATGCCAGTGCCTTCGTCCTGAACCTCGACCTTGATCTGCGACTCGGTTTCGCTGGTGCGCACGCGAATCATCTGGCCCGGCTTCACCGCCTGCTGCGCGTTCTTCAAGATGTGCCCCAGCGCCTGGTCGAGCTGCAGCGGGGCGATGTCTGCCAACCCCTTCGCCTCGAGCCGCACCTCGGGCCGGGTTTCGTCAGGCAGCCTCGACGTCAGCCGCGACACCGCCGAGTTCACGTTGCTCGGCTCGGCGCTGGTGATTTCCAGGCGCGAGAACTCGCGCAGGCCCGCCACGATTTCTTTCACCCGCCGCACGCCGTCCAGCGACTCGGCCACCATTTCCTGACCATCGGTCAGATCGAGCTTGTCGGCCGTGCCGGCGGCGACCTCGCTCAGCAAGTTCTTCAGCGACTGCAAATTCGCGCTCACGAATCCGATCGGGTTGTTGATTTCGTGGGCCGCGCCGTCGGCCAGCTGCCCGACCGCGATCAGCCGCTCGCCTTCTCGCGCTTTTTCCTCGAGCTGCTTCTGCACCGTCACGTCGCGGTACTGAACCACCACCGACGAATCGGCCAGGTCATCTGAGAGCCAGAACCCCGAGAACCGGAAGATCGAACCGCGGGCCTCGATCTCGGCGCCCAATTCCTGGTTCTCGCGACCCTTCAGCAGCGGGCAGTTGGGGCAGGGCGTCGCGCGATCGGCGAGCAGCTCGTGGCACTTGCGCCCCGTGACCTGGGTGATCGGGACGTCGACCGCTCGCGACCAGGCGAGGTTCGCCCGGCGAATCACGAAGCCATCCTGCAGGGCGATGGGGTCGCTGATCGCGTCGAACGTGCGCTCCCACTCGCGCTTGGCGCGGCTGAGCATCTGGGTTCGCTGGCTGATTTTCTCTTCGAGGCCCGTGTTCACCTCGATCAACGCCGAATGCGCGGCGTGCAGCTTCTCGTCGACCTGCACCTGCCGCACGGCAATCACCACATGCGGAGCGAGATCGATGAGCCGCTTCAGATACCGTTCGGCAAAAGGCTCTTCAGCGGCGCCACGGACGGCCTCGAGGACCCCCAGGCACTCACCGCGGTGCATCAGCGGCACGGCGATGATCGAACCGGTCGTGAACCCGCTGACCTCATCGACCGCCGGCTCGAAGTCATTGGTGCTGCGAACGTCGGAAACCAGCAGCGGCTGGCGCTCTCTGGCCACGCGGCCGGCGATGCCCCGCCCGGCGGCAATCTTTACGTGCTCGATGCGTCCCGCGCCTGCCCCTTCGACGCGGTCAAACGACAGCTCGCCTGTTTCCTGGTCCAGCAGCAGCAGACTCGCTCCGTCGGCTTCGCACAGTGCCCGGGTGTGCTCGACCGCGGTCTTGATCAGGTCGTGCACCGTGCGCTGCGCGGCGATGGCCTGGGCAATCTTGTTCACCAGCTTGGCGCTCAGCGCGTATTCGAGCAGCGCCGCGCGATCGTCTGGAATGAGATCTGCGTTGGCGTCAGGCGCTGAGATCATGGTTTCCCCCCTGGTTGTTAGATGGTGGCCGAAGACATTGCGTCGTCGTCGATGATGATCGCCCCTTCGGACGTGCGGCGCAGCTCGCCGATGCCGGGGTACTGGGTCTCGAGATCCTTGATGAGGTCAGCCTGGCGACGGTAGGTGGCCAGCAGGCGGCGGTGCTCGCGCTCGAGGTCGAGGTGCTCGAAGGCCAGGTACAACGTCACCTTCAGCTCGACGTCGTCCCAGGGCTTGGTGAGGAACCGGTACACCTGGCCGTCATTGATGGCCTTGATCGCGGTGTCCATGTCGGCGTGGCCGGTGAGCAGGATCCGCACGCTGTCCGGGTGACGGTCGCGCACGATGCTGAGGAACTCGAGGCCCGTCATGTTGGGCATCAGGTGGTCGCTGAGGACGAGGTCGATTTTTTCCTTCTTGAGGACGTCCAGGCCTTCCGCGGGCTCGTTGGCGACGAAGATCTCGTAGCCTTCTTTGCGGAGGCTGCGACGCAGGGCGTTGCAGATGTTGACTTCGTCGTCGACAACCAGAATTCGGCGGGGTTGGCTCATGAGGGTCCTTGGTGCGGGGCATGAACCTGTTGAGCAACGCGTATGCCGCCTTCTGCCCCCTTGAAACTGCTCAAAATGCCCGGGTCATCTGCACCACGGGGGTCAGAACCGACTCGCGTCGGCTGACCTACTGATCAAGGACCTCCCGAACGCGGCGGCTCAGCGTCTCGAGGGTGAAGGGCTTGTGAAGGATGTTGTGCACCCCTTCGTTGTTCTGGCCCGACATGAAGAGCACCTTGAGCGCGGGCACTTTCTCTTTCAGCGCGGCCGCAATCTCAGGGCCCGTCATCTCGGGCATCATCACGTCGGTGAGCAGCAGCTGCACTGCTTTGAGCTCGCCGTCTGCCATCGCCAGCGCCTCGCGGCCGCCCTCGGCCTGGATCACCCGGTAGCCCTTCTTGGCCAGCAGTGCCGCCGCCACCCGCCGCACCGCGCTGTCGTCTTCGACGAGCAGAATCGTCTCGTTGCCGGCCTGCGCAGGCTGAGGCGCGGGGGCCGCGGCCGCAGGCAGCTGGGCGGCCCGCCCAGTGCGGGGGAAGAGGACGAAGAACGACGCTCCCAGGCCCGGCTCGCTGAGGACGCGAAAATGCCCGTTGCTCTGCCGAACGATGCCGTAGGCGGTCGCCAGACCCAGGCCGACCCCCTTCCCGCGGGGCTTGGTGGTGAAGAAGGGCTCGAAGAGGTGCGCCCGGGTGATCGGGGTCATGCCGATGCCCGTGTCGATGATGCCGACCTTCACGTACTCGCCCAAAGGCACGTCTGCAGAGCCGTCGAGGTCCGACGAGGTGACTTTGACGTTCGAGGTGGTCACCTTCAGCTGGCCGCCTTCCGGCATCGCCTCGTTGGCGTTGAGCAGCAGGTTCACCAGCACGCGGCTGACCTGCAGACCGTCGACCGAGATCTGCCCCACTTGCGGGTCGAGCTCGGTGACCAGCTCGACCTTCGGGCCGAAGGCAGGTCTGACCTCGGCGAGGGCGTCGCCGAGCAGGGTGTTCACCGACACAGCCTCAGGCACCAGCATCTGGCGGCGGCTGAAGGCGAGCAGCTGGCGGGTGAGGTCTGCGGCGCGCTTGCACGCGATGCGGATCTCATCGGTCATCGGCCGCGACGGGTGGTCGGGCCCGAGCTCGTCGTGCAGCAGCGAGCCGGCCGAGATGATGATGCTCAGCAGGTTGTTGAAGTCGTGCGCGACGCCGCCTGCGAGCCGGCCCACCGCATCCATCTTCTGCGCCTGCAGGAACTGTTCGTCGGACTTCCGGGTGTGCGTGATGTCGCACGCGACGGCAACGACCTCGCCCGACATCGACTCGGGCAATCTGCGCACGTTCGACTCGAGCCAGATCCACGAGCCGTCGCTGCGGCGGCAGCGGTAGGTGGGCACCGCGAGGAGCTCGCCGGCGGCCGCCGCGTGGCTCTGGCGAACGGCGTCGGCGTCGTCGGGGTGGACCCGCTGGTAGAAGTTGCTGCCGACCAGCGCCTCGGGCGGGCTGCCCAGCACGGCCTGGCTCCTCGGTGAGACATAAGTCAGCGTGCCGTCGGCCGAGATCCAGAGAATCAGGTCGTGCGAGCTCTCGGCGATGAGCTGCGAGCGGGCCTCGCTGATTCGCAGCGCGTGCTCGGTTTGCCGGGCGGCGGTGACGTCGCGCCAGTTGATCACCACCCGCTGAATCTGGGGGTCGCGCAGCAGGTTGCGGCCGACGACTTCGATCCACCGCCACGTGCCGTCTTTGTGCTTCATCCGCAGGCAACTGCGCACGCGCACGCCCGGCGAGGCGAGCAGCTGATTCCAGAGCTTCAGGGCTTCGGCCAGATCCTCGGGGTGCGGCTCGCCGAACGTGCCCGGCTTTTGCGCATGGCCGGGCAGGGTGCCAACCAGCTCGCCGGCCTTGTCACTGGTGGCGCGCACGGCGCCGGTTTCATCGAGCAGACTCAGCGCATCGAACGCGAGATCACAGAGCAGATCCGCGAAACGTTCAACGCTCACAGCAGGCTCGGTCATGCGGCGCGGAGCATCGCCTGACCCTTCGAATTATTGGAGAACGAAAGTCTTCGAGGCGCGCGAAACCTGCTCGGCGTCGAGAAACACGATGACCTTCCACTCGCCGGACATCTGGAACTGTTGAATCCAGGTGCCGACCACCGGCATCGAGCTCCAGACCCGGGTCGAGGCGCCGGTGGAGAAAGCGACTTCCGTGCGCTGGTAGACGGAGCCGTCGGGCGAGACGACCTCGAAAGCAGCCGAGTGGTAGCCCGGCAGCGAGGCCGGCACGTCGAAGGCGAAGAAGAGGTCGTACGTCTCGAGAATCGCGAAGCTGCTGGCGAAGGTGGGGTTGGTCGCCGTGTCACTGACCTGCGCGGCCCACTGCGCCGACGCACGCGGCCGCTTCGGTTTCTGCGGGCCCTTGAGCTCAGCCTGGCTCGATGCGGTCGGCGCCTCGCTCGCGGGAGCCAGGGGACTGCCGCAGGCGATCAAGGTGAGGCAGGCGACGGCGGCGGCGAGGCGCGTGGGGTCCATGCCGGAAACATTTGCAAAGGGGTTGCCGCAGCGCGGGCATGTCGAAAGGCGGACTTGCGGCCGAGTCAGCCGGGTCGGGTTCGGCCCAGAGGGTGAACGGTGACTTGGAGCCGCCAGCTGCGGTATCAGCGACCCGTCATGGAAATGCTGCTCTCGGTCGATTTTCACTTCTGCGCTGCCCACCACCTGCCGTTCTACGACGGGCCTTGTAAACGCCTGCACGGGCACAACTACCAACTGCGGGTCACGCTCACCGGCAGGCCGTCTCCGAAAGACGGGATGATTCGCGACTTCGACGAGATCAAGCGCACCGTGTCTGAGCTCGTGCTGGTCGAGTGCGATCACCACAACCTGAACGATCTGATGGAAAACCCCACCGCCGAGAACATGGTGGTGTGGATGTGGGACCGCCTGCAGAAACACATCGACGGCCTGCGAGAGCTTCAGCTCTGGGAGACGCCGGAATACTGCGTCACCTACCGCCAGCCCCCACCGGCCGGAGCCTGAAAACCGTGAACCGCCCGGCGATGCGGCGCGCCGTGAAGGACTTTCTGGCCGCCGCGGGTCTGGACCTTGAAGATCCGAACCTCGACCAGACCCCGAACCGGGTTACCGAAGCATGGGCCGACGAGTTTCTCGACGGCTACCGCCAGTCGCCCGCTGACGTGCTCGGCGAACGCTTCCCCGTCTCGAAGGCGTCGCAGCGCGAGCTCGTCGTGGTGACTGGCCTTCACTACCGGTCGATGTGCCCCCACCACCTGCTGCCGTACAGCGGCCGCGCGACGGTCGCGTACCTGCCTGGCAAGTCCGTGGTCGGCTTCGGGCGGCTGGCGACGCTGCTCGACGTGTTCGCCCACCGGCTGATTCTTCAAGAAGAGCTGGCCCGGCAGGTGGCGGCAGCGCTGAAGGAACACCTGAAGTCGCCAGCGACGGCGTGTGTGCTCGAGGCGGAGCAGACGTGCTTGCGGTTGCGCGGTGGCCACCAGCACGACGCGGTGACGCACGCCGAAGCGTACGAAGGGAAGTTGAGGCGCGATTCGGCGCTGCGCCGCGAGCTCTGGGCCCGCATCGGGAAGAAGAAGAAATGAAGACGCGAGAGCACTTTCTGCAGCCGTACCCTCCGACGGTGGCGATGGTGACGGGTGCTTCGCGCGGCATCGGAGCGGCGATCGCCCGCGCGCTGGCCGGCCTCGGCCTCGACTTGATTGTGACGTCGACCAAGAAGGGCGGCACCCGGCGAACCGCCGACGAATGCAGGGGCCACGGCATCGAGGTGCTCGAGCTGGTGCACGACGTCGGCTCGCGCCACGACGCCGACCACGTGGTGGCGGCGGCGACAAAGAAGTTCGGGCAGGTCGACGTCCTGGTGAACAACGCCGGCGTGGTGGTGCGCAAGCCGGTGGTGAAGATGACCGACGAAGACTTCGACCGCGTCCTTCGCACCAACTTGAGCGGCCCGTTCTACCTGACCCGCCGCCTGCTGCCGGGAATGGTGAAGCGGGGCCTGGGGCGGATCATCAACGTCTCGTCGATCTCTGCCACGCTGGGGTCGGAAAACCAGTCGGGCTATTGCGCGTCGAAGTGGGGCCTCGATGGCTTCACCAAGTCGCTGGCGGAAGAGACGCGCGGCACGGGCGTGCTGGTGTGCTCGGTGCTGCCGGGCGGGGTAGAGACCGACATGCTGAAGGGCTCGAAGTTCCCCGCGATGATGGCTGCGTGGGAAGTGGCCGACGTGGTTCGCTACCTGGCGTTCGAGGCGCCGCTGGCGCTGCATGGCGGGCGGCTGGAAGTCTTCGGGTGAAGAAGGCCGACGCGAGCGCAGTCGCGGCAGTGAAGGCCGCGCTGTCGAAGGTCCTGCAGCCGAACCAGCTCAGTGACGACCCCGAGAAGCTGCGGGTCTACGGGCACGACGAGTCGGACATGGGGGACTTCTTGCCTCAGCTGCTGGTGTTCGCGCAGAGCACCGCCGACGTCAGCCTCGTCTTCCGCGCAGCTTTCGCGCACGGCGTGCCGGTGACGCCCGTCGCAGCGCGCAGCGGAAAGTCGGGTGGGTCACTGCCGTTGTACGGCGGCGTCTCGCTGAGCCTCGAGCGGATGAACAAGATCCTCGAGCTGAGCCCCGAAGATCTGGTCGCCGTCGTCGAGCCAGGGGTGATCACCGGCGACCTGATGAAGGCGGCCGACGCGGTGGGGCTGTTCTACCCTCCGGATCCGAACAGCTGGGAGTTCTGCTCGATGGGCGGAAACATCGCCGAGAACGCGGGCGGCCCTCGCGCGCTCAAGTACGGCGTGACGCGCGACTACGTGCTCGGCCTCGAGTGGGTGCTGCCGACGGGCGAGGTGCTTCACTGCGGCAAGCGCACCATCAAGGGCGTGGCCGGCTACGACCTGTGCGGGCTCTTCGTGGGTTCAGAAGGGACGCTGGGCGTTGCGACGAAGATCACGCTGCAGCTGATCCCCCGGCCGCGGAAGGTGATGACGGCGCTGGTGATCTTCGCCGACGTGCTGGCGGCGGCGCGCGCGGTGAGCGCGATGCTGGCGTCGGGCCTGCTGCCGCGGTGCCTCGAGCTGCTCGACGACGTGAGCATCCGCGCGATCGATGGCCGTGGCTTCTCGTTCCCCCAAGGTGCAGGCGCAGCGGTGATCGCCGAGGTCGACGGCAACCACGATGACGGGCTGTTGCTCGAGCTACAGCAGCTGTCAGAGGTCGCGATGGCGCACGGGGCCCTCGACACGCTGATCGCCCAGGATGATGCGCAGCGGGAAAAGCTGTGGGCGGCGCGGCGGGTGGTGTCGACGTCCTTGCGCGCGATGAAGCCCTTCAAGATCTCAGAAGACGTCGCGGTGCCGCGCTCGAAGATCCCCGAGGCGATCGCGCGCTTCAAAGAGATGGGCGCCAGGCTCGGGCTCACGGTGGCGACCTATGGCCACGCGGGCGACGGAAACCTGCACGCCAACATCCTCTTCGATAGCCCGAAAGACCGGCCAACCGTCGACGAGGCCCTTAAACAGATGATGGAGATCACCGTCGCGCTGGGCGGCACCATCACCGGAGAACACGGGGTTGGTTATGCGAAACGCCGCTTCATCGCGCTGGAGCAGGGCGAAGGGCTCATCTCGTTTCAGAAACGCCTCAAGGCCTTTATTGACCCATTAGGCCTGCTAAATCCCGGGAAAATCTTCGAGCCAGACGCCTAATCGTTTGGCTCGGTTGCCAAACGAGGGGGTGAGGCGGGTTTGAGCTCGGAAATTCCCGAAACTCTTCACACATCTATACGAAACGGATTTCGGTGCCGAACGTCTTCTTTGCATGGCGACGACAACGGCTCGACGGACCTCATCAGACGGAATCTCGACGTACCTGCGCAGCTTCGGCGGCCGCAAGCAGCTGACGCGCGAGCAGGAATATGACCTGAGCAAGAAGGCGCGCGCGGGCGACGAAGAGGCCCGGCAGGTGCTCGCGGTCAGCAACCTGCCCTTCGTGGTTGCGGTGGCGCGGAAGTTCGCCAGCCGCGGTGCCCGGTTGGATGACCTGGTGCAGGAAGGCAACGTGGGCCTGATGAAGGCCATCGAGCACTTCGACTCGAAGAAGAACGTGCGCTTCGCGACCTATGCGGTCTGGTGGATCCGCGCGTACATCACGCGTTACCTGAAGGACAACCGCAGCCAGGTGCGCGGTGGTGAGTCTGAGCGCGCGAGCATGAGCGACTTCTCGCTCGACACCCCGATTGAGGAGGATGGCGATTCGACCTGGCTCGACCGCCTCGAGTCCCACGATGAGGCGCCAGACCTGACCTACACCCGGCACGAGCGCGACGCGGAAGTCAGCGAGGCGCTGGAGAAGGTGAAGAAGCGCCTGGGCGACCTTGGGTGGGACATCCTCCAGGAGCGGCTGACGCAGGACAAGCCCCGCACCCTCGAAGAGCTGGGTCAGCGGTGGGGCGTCTCGCGCGAGCGCGTGCGCCAGGTCGAGCTGAAGACCAAGAATTTCCTCGCGAGGTACCTGGAGCCAATCAACCAGGACTACGAGATCGATACCGAGGAGCAGGACGCCTCGGCGGCAGCCTGACGGGCAGCGCGAATCTCCCCCTTCGCGCTGCCCCGCGCGCCCTGGCCTCGTTGGCCGGGGCGCGCGTCTTTTTTTCGGGTATGAAGCGGCGATGACGCGCTTCCGGTTGGCAGGTGTCGCCGCTTTCGTCGTTGCTTCGGTCGCTCTTGCGCAGACGGACGAGGATGCGGGAGCGCCCGCTGCCGCCAAAGCCGCCGCGGCCCCGGTTGGCGCGGCGGAGCTCTCGGCGAAGCTCGACGAGAAGTGGGTCACGCGCGATTCGCCCAGCTCGATCAAGGACGCGAGCCAGGCGATCGCCGATGGCTTGAAGGCGTTTCCGAAGGACTACGACCTGCTGTGGCGCAGCGCCCGAACCAGGTGGTTCATGGCCGACGGGCACGACGCCGCCCACGCGGATCTGAAGAAGTCGCTGGCGAAGGAAGCGTGGGGCTACGCCGACCGTGCGCTGGCGGTGAAGCCGGGCGCTTTCGAGGGCCACTACTACAAGGCGCTGTCGATCGGCGCGTACTCGGAGGCGATCGGCATCGTGACCGCGCTGACGGAAGGCATCGAGAAGCAGTTCGTCGAGAACCTCGACATCGCGCTGAAGGCGAACGAGGGCTACGACCGTGCGGGCCCGTTGCGGGCGAAGGGCCGGTACTACGCCCAGCTGCCGTGGCCGAAGCGCGACCGCGAAAAGTCGGTGGAGTTCCTGAACCGCGCGATCAAGTCGGCGCCCGACGCGACGCGTTCGCACCTGTACCTGGCTGAGGTGCTGCTGCAGGCGGGCAAGGCGAAGGAAGCGCAGGCCGCGATGCGCAAGGTGTACTCGCTGAGCCCGAACTTCGACCCACCTGAAGGCCGTCGTGTCCTCAACTGGGCAAAGCCCATCGCCGCGGAAATCGAGGCCGAGCTGAAGTGAGGGGCAGTGAGAAGAACCTGCTCGAGCTGTTGATGTCCCGGGTTGCCGAGACCTTCGCACCAGCGGTGCAGCACAAGACGGCGCAAGGCTGGGTAGACGTCTCGTGGGCTGAAGTGCTGGCGCAGGTGAAGGCGCTGTCGGACGCGCTGGTCGGCTTCGGCGTGCAGCCAGGCGACCGCGTGGCGGTGTTCGCCGCGACGACGCTGCAGTGGGTGGTGACGGACCTCGCCATCTCGGCGGCGCGCGCGATCACGGTGCCGATCTACGCCTCGAACACGCCGGATGAGATCCGCTACGTGCTGCAGCACTCGGGCGCGACGGTTTGCTTCGTCGACAACGACGCGGGCGACGCGAAGCAGGCGGGCCGGCTGTCGCGCCTGCGGCAGCGACTGGCCGACTGCCCAGCGGTGAAGAAGGTGGTGGTGTTGGAAGGGGAGGCGGGCGGCGAGCAGGAAATGACGCTGGCGGCGCTGCTCGAAAAGCGCGCGGGCGTGACGGACTTCGAGCAGCGGGTCGACGCCGTGCAAGCCGACGATCTTTGCCACTTCATCTACACCTCAGGCACCACGGGCGACCCGAAGGGGGTGATGCTGACCCACGGCAACTGGGCGTACGAGGCGAAGACCTGCACCCAGATCGGCCTGATGCAGGACGACGACTCGGTGATGCTGTTCCTGCCGCTGGCGCACTCTTTCGCGCAAGTGATCAAGGCGGCATGGCTGGGCCTCGGCTTCAAGCTCGTGTTCGCCGAGTCGATCGACAAGCTGATCGCGAACCTCGCCGAGGCGAAGCCGTCGATTCTGCCGGCGGTGCCGCGCGTGTTCGAAAAGGTGTTCAGCGGCGTGCAGGCGAACGCGACGGGCGCCGCTGGAGTGAAGGGCAAGCTCGGCCGCTGGGCGTTTCGGCTCTTCGACGAGTACGTCGAGGCGCGGCAGCAGGGCAGGGCGTACGACTCGCTGGGCTGGGCGCTGGCGAAGCGGCTGGTGTTCTCGAAGGTGAAGGCGGGTCTCACCGAGAAGCTGGGCGGGCGGATGCGGCTGTTCATCTCGGGCGGCGCGCCGCTGTCACGCAAGATTGGGTACTTCTTCGACCTGCTGGGCTTCGAGGTGCTCGAGGGCTTTGGCCTCACCGAGACTTCGGCAGCCAGCTGCGTGAACCGGCCCGGCCAGGTGAAGATCGGCACGGTCGGCCCCGCGATTCCCGGCACCGAGGTGAAGATCGCCAGCGACGGCGAGATCCTGATCAAGGGCCCCGGGGTGATGAAGGGCTACTACGCGAACCCCGAAGCGACGGCCGAGGTGCTCGAGCGCGACGGCTGGTTCCATTCAGGCGACATCGGCGAGGTCGACTCGGACGGCAGCGTGCGGATCACGGATCGCAAGAAGGACATCATCGTGACGGCGGGCGGAAAGAACGTCGCTCCGCAGAACCTCGAGAACGTGCTCAAGACGCACGGGCTGATCAGCACGGCGATGGTCTACGGCGACAAGCGGCCGTACCTCACGGTGTTGATCTGCGTGAACGAAGAGGCCGCTTCGAAGCTGTTGGGCGGCGCCACGGGCCCCTACGCCGAGCTCGCGGCGCGGCCCGAGATTCGCGAGGCGGTGCAGAAAGTGCTGACCCAGGTGAATGCCGAGCAGCCGCCGTACAACACGCTCAAGAAGTTTCACCTGATGGATCACGACTTCACCCAGGAAACGGGTGAGCTGACGCCGACGCTGAAGGTGAAGCGGAAGCTGTGCACCCAGAAGTACCTGCCCCTTCTCGACGCGATGTACGACGCGAAGCTTTCCAACTGATGGCGTGGGGACTGTTGTTCCTGGCGGGGCTGATGGAGGCCGGCTGGGCGATTGGCCTCAAGTACACCGATGGCTTCACGCGGCCGGTGCCGAGCGTGCTGGTGGCGCTGGGCGTGGTTGGCAGCCTGTTTCTGCTGTCGATCGCAGCGCGGACGATTCCCATCGGTACGGCCTACGCGGTCTGGGTGGGAATCGGTGCTTCGGGGGCGGCGATCCTCGGCATCGCCCTGCTCAAAGAGAGCGCCTCGCCTGGGCGCATCTTCTTTCTGGTGCTGATGGTGGTCGCGGTGGCGGGGCTCAAGGCCACCGCCAGCCGCTAGCCAGACGACTATCAGCCCTGCTTGGTCGCGGCCTTGTCGGGCGAAGCCACAGCGGCGTTGGGGCCGCCTTCCGCGATCGTCTTTTCCTTCGCGAGCTCTTCGGGCGTCTTCTCTTCTTCGCCGCCGAAGCCCTTCTTGAAGTTGCGAATGGCGCTGCCAAGGGAGGAGCCGAGCTGGGGAAGGCGGGTGGCTCCGAAGAGCAGCAGGAGCACTGCCATGATCAGAAGAATTTCAGTCCACTTCAGGCCCATCATTGGAGCTCCTTCGAGGGAAACGTAGAGCCAACATACCGGGGTGGGGGGTTGACCGCCACCTCAGCGGCTCAGGCCGCCGAACCCGGGGGCTTCTCGGCCGGCTTCTCACCGACGGGTGACGCGACGTGCCGGATGACCGGCTCGAGCTTGTGCTCGACGGGGGCGCGGCGGGCGAGCTCAAGCTGCAGTGCCTGGCTGCGCACCGTCTGCCCGTCGAGCTGCAGCGGGGCCGGCAGGTAGGTTCCGTCGACGGTGAGCTGGCGGGCCTTGACGTTGTCCTTGAAGCCGAGGCCCAGCACCTCTTCGAGGATGCGGGCGCGAATCGCCGGATCTTCGACGGGGAACATGACCTCGACGCGGCGCTGGAAGTTGCGGGGCATCCAGTCGGCGCTCGACATCCACACCTCGGTGTTGCTGCCGGTGCCGAAGGCGAAGACGCGCGAGTGCTCGAGGAAGCGATCGATGATGCTGGTGACGCGGATCCGTTCGCTGACGCCGGGCATGCCGGGGCGCAGGCAGCAGATGCCGCGCACGAGCAGCTCGATTTCCACCCCCGCCTGGCTCGCCGCGTACAGCGCGCGAATCGTGGCCGGGTCGACGAGGGAGTTGAGCTTGCCGGCGATGCGCGCGGGCTCGCCCTTCTTCGCGCGGTTCATCTGGGTCTCGATGAGCTCGAGCACCTTCGCCTGAAGGTTCATGGGTGCGACGGCGAGCCGCTTCCACGCTGGCGCCGACGAGTAGCCGGTGAGCAGGTTGAAGAGCGCGGTGACGTCATCGGCGATTTCCTGCCGGGCGGTGAACAGCGAGAGGTCGGTGTAGCTGCGCGCGGTCTGCGGGTTGTAGTTGCCCGTGCCGAGGTGGACGTAGCGGCGAATGCCGTTGCCTTCGCGGCGCACCACCATCGTGACCTTGCAGTGCGTCTTCAGGCCAATGAGGCCATAGACGACGTGCACGCCGTTCTCTTCCATGCGGCGGGCCCAGGCGATGTTGTTCGCCTCGTCGAGGCGGGCCTTGAGCTCGACCAGCACCGCCACCTGCTTCCCGTTTTCGGAGGCGCGGACAAGGGCCCGGCCGATGGGGCTGTCGCCACCCGTGGTGCGGTACAGCGTCTGTTTGATCGCGAGGACGTTGGGGTCGTCGGCGGCCTCTTCGATGAAGCGCACCACCGGGTCGAAGGACTCGAACGGGTGGTGGAGAAGAATGTCGCGCTGCCCGACGACCTGAAGAATCGATTCGGCCTCACGCAGGAAGACGGGCACCACCGGAACCATGGGCTCGACGCGGTTCTCTGGGCGTGAATCTGCGTCCGAGAGGCCGCTGAGATCCTGCAGCTGCAGGGGGCCGTTCACCCGGTAGACGTCCGGAGGGGTGAGCTTGAGCGCGTAGGTCAGCTGGGACTCGAGCGCAACCGAGGCGCCGTTGTCGAGCTCGAGGCGAACGGCGGCGCCCCGTTCGCGGCGGCGCAGCTCCTGCTGAATGGTCGATAAGAGGTCTTCCGATTCTTCCTCGTCGATGTCGAGGTCCCAGTTGCGCGTGACGCGGAAACCGACGGTCTGCTCGACTGAGTAGCCGGGGAAGAGATCACCGACGTGAAGGGCGATCAGCTCTTCGAGCAGCAGGAACGCATGGCCGCCCGCGGAAGGCAGCGGGACGATGCGGGCGAGCACGCTGGGCACCTGCACGACGGCCAGCGAGCTCTCGCTCTGTTCCTTCTTCCGGCGGCGGCCCTCGCGGCGGAGCATGACGGCGAGGTTGATCGACTTGTTGCGAAGGTGCGGAAACGGGTGGCCGGGGTCGACCGCCAGCGGAGTCAGCGCGGGGAACACCGACGACTGAAAGTGGGCCTTGGCGGCGGCCTTCTGCTCAGTCGAGAGCTCGGTGCGCGAGAGCACGTTGAGCTTGTTGGCGGCCAGCAGGCCCAGCACCTGGGTCTGCCAGACGTCGTACTGGTCGGCGACCATCGCGTGGGTGCGCTCGGAAATGGCAGCCAGGGCTTCGGTCGGAGCCATGCCGTCGGCCGAGAGCTCGGCGATGCCGTTGGCGACCTGCTGCTTGAGGCCGGCGACGCGCACCATGAAGAACTCGTCGAGGTTGCCCGCCGAGATGATGAGGAACTTGATCCGCTCGTGAAGCGGCAGGGTGGCGTTTCGCGCCTCTGCCAGGACGCGTTCGTTGAAGGCGAGCCACGACATCTCGCGGTTGATGAAAAGCTGGCGGTCGGTCAGTTCCAATGGGTCTCGATGGTGGCAGGAAGACGTCGCACACTCACGTCACAACTCTGACACGTAAGCACGACCCGCGCCGGTAGCCAGAAAGATGGGTTACACACGAAGCGTGACTGCCCGCGCGAGGAAGGAGACCCCGGAAGAGACCCTGGCGGCGATCGACGTCGGGACGAACGCGGTGCGGCTCGAGCTCGCGCGGCGGCTGCCCGATGGCTCGCTGGAGACGCTGCACCAGGAAAGAGACCCGGTGCGGCCAGGTGAAGGGCTGTTCAAGACGGGGACGATCAATCGCGAGGTGGCCGATCGTCTGCTGTCTACGCTGCGGCGGTACTCGGCGCTGTGTCGGCGCTATGGGGCGCGGGTCAAGGCGGTGGCGACCAGCGCGGTGCGCGAGGCCAAGAACCGGGAAGAGATCGTGCGGCGCGCGCGCATCGAGGCGCAGCTGAACCTGGAAGTCATCTCGGGGCGGGAAGAGGCGCGGCTGATCTGCCTGGGCGTCCTGCACGGCATGCCGCCGCTGAAGCGTTCGATCTGCGTCGACATCGGGGGTGGGTCGACCGAGGTCGCCTTCGCGATCGGCGAGCGCCCGAAGGATCTCTGGAGCATCCCGCTTGGAGCGGTGCGGCTCACCGAGCTCTTCTCGCTGTCCGGCCAGGTGTCGCACAAGCAGCTGAAGCTGATGCGGCGGTTCGCGCGCGAGGCGGTGGAGGAAGCGCTGACGAAGAAGATCCCGCGCGGGCCGAGCACGGCGTTGGGGAGCAGCGGCACCATTCAGGCGATCGTCGGGTTCGCGCGAAAAGAAGGCATGGGGCACGCGACCACCGAGCAGATCACCGCCGCTGTCGAAGAGCTGGCCGAGATGGACATGCCGAAGCGCCGCAAGCGGTTCGACCCCCGCCGGGCCGACATCGTGGTCGCGGGGGCGGTGATCCTCGAGGCGGTGATGAAGCACCTGAAGCTCGACGCGGTGACGGGCGTCGATCGCGGCCTGCGCGATGGCCTGTTGCAGGACATGGTCAGCAAGCGAAAGGCGGGCGCCCAGGACGAGACGCTTCACGAGGCGGCCGTGGCGGTGGGGCGTCGCTTCGACTTCAGTGAGCAGCACAGCGAGCACGTCACGAAGCTGGCGCTGGCGCTCTTCGACGACCTCGCTCCACTTCATCAGCTGCCGGCTTCGGCGCGGCCCTGGCTGGAAGTGGCGGCGCTGCTGCATGACGTCGGCAACGCGGTGAACTACCAGCGGCACCACAAGCACTCGCAGTACCTGATTCAGAACGCAGACCTGCCAGGCCTCTCGGATCGCGAGCGGATGGTGGTCGGGTGCATCGCGCGGTTCCACCGACGAAGCGCTCCTTCGCTGACCCACGAAGGAATGGCGGGGCTGACGCCGCAAGAGGCGCGCGTGGTGCGGAAGTGCGCGACGCTGCTCCGCGTGGCCGACTCGCTGGATCGCAGCCACCGCCAGCCGGTGACGAAGGTCGAAGGTGCCGTCATCGGCTCGAAGGCGGTGGTGAAGCTCACCTCGCGAACACCGATTGATCTCGAGCTGTGGGACGCGGGGCACGAGCTGGCGCTGTTTCGCGATGTGTTTGGAAAGAGCCTCGTTCTGCAGTCGCAGGGTCGCTAACCGTTAGTTCAACAGGCTCAGCAGGAACTCGTTCGGAGTGCTGAAGAGCACTTCGACCGTGCAGGCGAGGCCCGAGCCGTCGACATTGGCACTGTCGGCCAGGCGCCAGCTGCCGTCCGATCGGAAGCTGACCTCTTTCAGGTGCTCTGCCGCCGCGACGGCCGGCGTCGTCAGCGCGGTCAGTGACCAGTCGGCGCCGTGGGTGGCGGTGGCGATCGACGGGTGCTCGAAGGTGACGACCGCGTCTTTGAGCCGCTGCAGCTCGGGCACGTCTTGCTTGAAGGTGAGGGTGACGGCGGCGGTGAACGGAACCTTCGAGTAGCCGAGGTCGGGCGCCAGCAGCGGGTCGGTGAACGCCTCGACGATCACGGCAGTGAAGACGGAAGACTGGCAGGTGCGCCGCTCGATGCGGCGCGCGCGCGAGAAGAGATCTTTCGGCAGGGGCAGGGCGCGCGTCTCTGGGGTGGCGACGCGAACGCCGTGCTCTAGCGAGCGGGCCTGCTTGAGCACGATGCGCTCGGGGTTCGGCGTGCCGGTGGCGAGCACGGGCCAGCCGGCGAAGACGTGACGGAACTCGAAGTCGAGCACGAGGGTCCGCGACTTCTGGCCCAAAGGAAGCGTGCTGTTCACCTGCTCGAGCCACCTCGTCGCGACGGCCCTGGCGCGGGTGAAGGTCTCGACCAGCGCGGCGTCGGTCATCAGCTGCGTGCCGGCCCCAACGACGGTCGAGGCCCGAAGCCTCTGAATCTTCGGGGTCGGATTCGCGGCGTCGACGGTGACCCGGGTGATCTCGGGCAGCGCGGTGGTGGTGGGGTTGGTGACGCTCAGCGCGCCGGCCTGAACGTTGAGCTCCATCGTCGAGGAGTCCTTGCCGAGGGTGAAGAGAAAGACGCCGTTCGCCTTTTCCGCCGGGTCGGCGAAGTTGGCGTGGACGACGACGCCCATGTTGCCGCTGCGATGGTCGACGTTCTCGAGGCGGCGTTCTTCGTACGCTTCGAAAGACCAGTACGACGCCCACGTCTTCTTCAGCGCCCAGTCGAGGCCGTGGTTCTTGTCGTTCGGATCCGGCGCCGACGCAGGGGTGAGGTAGCCGGTGTTCGAGTCGTAGAGGCCGGCGCCGTTGAAGCCTTCGACGTCTTCGGCGGTGCTCGAAGACCTAAACCGCAGGCCCTGCGTCGGGCCGTAGTGGGCGAACTTCGCCTTGAGCGCAGTGGTGATCGGGTCGAGCACAGCGAGGGGGACGGCGAGCTTGCGAATCGCTCCGCGCAGGCCGGAGGCGCGGGCGAAGTCACCGGGCGCGCTGCCGGCGGGGTGCGCGGCGAGGAAGGTGGCCTTGAACGAGACGTCGGACGCGGTCGAAAAGGTCTTGTCGAAGTCGTCGTTGCCTTCGAGCACCAGGAACCGCGCGCGTGCGTCGTTCATGAAGGTGAGGTCGACGAGGATCGCTTCGATCGCGGTCTTCAGCGGCACCATGTGCTCGGCGTAGCCGCGAATCGAGATCGCCATCACCGTGTCGGGCGTCGCTTCAGGGGCGCCCGCGAGCAGGCCCAGGTAGCCCGCCGCCTTTCCGCCGAACGCGGGACGAAGGGCGTCGACCTCGGCCAGCGTGTGCGTCGACAAGTCGTACGTGTACGGCAGCGTCGCGAGGTCGACCTGCTTCACCGCGACGGGCGGCTTGCTCTGCAGCGATTCCCAGGTGGTCAGCTGCTGCTCGGTGATCTGCTTGACGACGAGCTTGTCGGGCATCGTCGCGCTGATGATCACCGGGGTGCGGTAGTACGCCCAGGTGTCGAGCTCGGCGTCGTCGAAGGCGCCCGCTCGGTAGACGTTGGGAATACCGCGGTTCCGGGCGAGCAGGTTGAAGTGCGCCAGCGGCGTCTGCGGAATGGCAGTGATCACGCCGGCCGCAGGCGGCAGGTAGTCGGGCACGTCTTCGAGCATCAGCAGCGACGTCGCGCGCGCGGCTTCCAGCGCAGAGCCCGACGGCAGGCGAAGCAGGCGGCCCGCGGTGAGGCCCGGGCTGTACACCTCGACCTCGCCCGGAGCGGTCAGGTCTTTCTGGCGCAAGATCCGATCGTGGTACTTCAGCTGGCCCGCCTCGACCTGCTTTGCGAAGGCTTCCTGTGCGGGCGAGCGCACCACCCAGAAGACCTTGTTCTGGACTTCGGGCGGCAGCGTGGCGTCCAGCGCCTCGAACAACTTGGTCAGCTCGGCGTGATCGACGGTGTCGCCGAACTCGAGCTGAAAGGCCCAGCGCTCGGGGCGGCCCGGCTTCTCGGTGACGTGAAGAAGGGTGCCGGCGCCGAACGAGCGCGGGCGGCGCTCCAGCGCGAGCTCATAGAAGAGGGGGATGTAAAGCCGCCCGTCTTGCACCCACTGCATGCCCAGCGGCAGCACCGTCTGCGTCTTCGCCCAGGTGTAGATCTCGGCGACCGTCGCGAAGCTGTGGCCTTCGACCGCTTTGAGCGACTCGAGGCCCGGCGCCTGCTGTCCGTTCAACAGACGGAAGTAGAACCACTCATCGTGAAGCGTGAAGAAGTTGCTGTCGTAGTAGGCGATGACGGGCTTCGGGGTCTCGAAGTCGCTGAGGACGAACTTCGTCTCGGCGCGGCCGTGCTCCTCGACCTTCAGCGCCTGCCAGGTGGCGAGTGAGTCGATCGAAGGCTTGGTGTGATCGTCAAACGCCGGCTTCTGGGGCGGAGAACACGCAGCGACGGCGAGCAGCAGGGGCAGGGCACGGTTGAGCACGGGTCGGCCTTGAGCAAACGCCGATCCACCTTATTTCTCAATCGGGGCAGGGACTTGGGGCGAAGCCGCCCTCAGATTTCTGGATCTGCCGCGCTACGCAAGGCATTGAAATCAGAGGCTTGGCGATGTTGCAGAAGTGTCACCCCGTGAAGAAAGGGCCGAACGCATACTCACACCCATCATGGCCTGGCAGCTGATCTTCAAAGCCCCGGACGACCTCGATGAGGTTCCGCCGGCGCCTGCCCTGCCACGCAAACCGGTGTCGGTGAAGGTTCAGCTGGACCCAGAAGTGCCCGGGGTCGTGCTGACCGTCGACGTCGACGACGAAGACGACGACTGAGCCTGGGCGAGCTTCCGGCTCCACGGGTGGCGAATGTCGGTGCCCTTCACCATGTAGACGACCATCTCGGCGACGTTGGTGGCGTGATCGCCAATGCGCTCGAGGTGCTTGGCGATGAACATCATCGCTGTCGCGCGGCGGATGTACTTCGGGTCTTCCATCATCAGCCCGAGCAACTCGTTGAAGAGCTGAAGAAACAGCGCATCGAGCACCTCTTCCTGCTTGAGCACGCTCGCGGCGAGATCGACGTCGGCAGCGACAAAGGCGTCCAGCGCCTTCTTGATCTGCTCCTGGGATTCCTGCGCGAGGCGCTGCAGCGGGGTGTTGGCGGGCATCGCCGGGGCTTCGTTCAAGTCGCGCGCGCGTTCGGCGATGTTGACCGCGAGATCCCCGCAGCGCTCGAGGTCGGTGACGATCTTGAGCGCGGTGGTGATCAGGCGAAGGTCAGACGCGGCCGGCTGGCGCAGCGCGAGGATCTTGCGGCAGCGCTCGTCGATGTCGACCTCGAGCCGGTTCACCTCGGCGTCGTCGTCGATCACCGCGCGGGCCATCTTGCTGTCGCGATCGGCCACCGCTTGAACGCTGCGGGCGATCGCCGATTCGATGCGGGCGCCCATCGTCAGCAACAGCTGGCGCAGGTCGGCGAGATCCGTTTCGAAGGACTTGTCGGTGTGTCGCGAGGCCATGGGTTCCTTGCAGGTCAGCCGAACTTGCCGGTGACGTAATCTTCGGTGCGCTTGTTGGTGGGCGTGGTGAACATCAACGCGGTGGGGCCGACCTCGACCATCTCGCCCATGAAGAAGAAGGCAGTGAGATCCGAGACGCGCGCGGCCTGCTGCATGTTGTGGGTGACGATCACGATCGTGTAGCGGGCCTTGAGCTCGCTGATCAGGTCTTCGATCTTCGCGGTGCTCAACGGGTCGAGCGCGCTGGCCGGCTCATCCATCAGCACCACCTCTGGCTCGATCGCGAGCGCCCGCGCGATGCAGAGGCGCTGCTGCTGACCACCCGACAACGCGAGGGCGGAATCTTCGAGGCGATCTTTCACTTCGTCCCACAGCGCGCCCTGCTGCAGGCTCTTCTCGACGCGGCCGGCGAGCTCGCTGCGGTTGTTCATGCCTGCGATGCGCAGGCCGTAGGCGACGTTCTCGAAGATCGACTTCGGGAAGGGGTTTGACTTCTGGAAGACCATGCCGACGCGGCGGCGCAGCTCGACGACGTCGATGCCTCGGTCGTAGATGCTCTTGCCGTCGAGCAGCACGTCGCCGGTGTGCTTGCTGTCGGGGATGAGCTCATTCATCCGGTTGAGCGATCGCAGGAAGGTCGACTTGCCGCAGCCCGACGGGCCGATGAGCGCGAGCACCTGCTTCTCGCCGATGTCGAGGGTGAGGCCCTTCACCGCAACCTTGTCGCCGTAGAACATCGACAGGTTGGTGGCCTGCATCTTCGGCCTGGTGGTGGGGCCTGGTTCGAGGTCGATGGCGGCGCTCATGCGTTGGCTCGGCTGCGGGTGCGGCTGCGAAGAATGACGGCGACGAAGTTCAAGGTGAAGGTCAGCATCAGCAGCACGACCACGGTACCGTAGAGAAGCGGGCGGGTGGCTTCGACGTCGGGCGACTGCGTGGCTAACACGTACGTGTGGTAGCCGAGGTGCATGAACTGAGAGTTGAGGGTGTTGGGCAGGTCGGGAAGAAAGTAGGCCGCGCCCGTGAGCAGAATCGGAGCGACTTCCCCCGCCCCGCGCGACACCGCGAGAATCGCACCCGTGAGGATGCCGGGGGTGGCGCCGGGCAGGACGACCTTCCACAGCGTCTGCGACCTGGTCGCTCCGAGCGCGAGGCTCGCGTTGCGAAGGTCGCCAGGAACCGCGCGAAGCGCTTCTTCGGTGGCGACGATCACGACGGGCAGGGTGAGCACCGCCAGCGTGAGCGCCGCCCACAGCAGGCCGGGCTGCCCGTACTTCAGCTCTCCGCCCAGCGCCTTGTCCATGTTCTCGCCGATGAAGTGAATGAAGAAGCCGAGGCCGAAGAGCCCGAAGACGATCGACGGTACCCCGGCCAGGTTCTGCACCGCGACGCGCACCACCGCCGCCACCCGGGACTTCGCCGGGGCGTATTCGTGAAGGTAGATCGCGGTCAGCACGCCCACCGGCATCACGGCGACGGTCATCATCAGGGTCAAGATCGTCGTGCCCCAGATGGCGGGGAAGATGCCGCCGGCGGTCATGCCGTCGGTGGGCGCGCCGCTGAAGAACTCCCAGCTGAGCTTTGACCAGCCACCGCGAATCGCGTCGGTGAGGATCACGCCGAGCGCAAAGATGATCAGCAGCGCGGCGAAGCCACTGAGGCCTGAGAAGAACCCCGACTTCAACTTCCGCGGGCTCATACCTTGCCGCCGAGCCGGCGCACGACGCCGCGGGTCCACGCGCCCGCGACGAGGTTGAGCACGAAGGTGATCAGGAAGAGCTGCACGCCGATGAAGAACAGCAGCGCGTAGTGCGGGCTTCCGACGACGACCTCGCCCATCTCGGCGGCGATGGTGGCCGACAGCGTGCGGGTCGAATCGGTCAGGCCGGGTGAGAAGATCGCCGCGTTGCCGCTGGCCATCAGCACCACCATCGTCTCGCCGATCGCGCGGCCGAGGCCCAGCACGCAGGCGGCCAGCACACCGGGCGCGGCAGCAGGGAGGATGACCTTCCAGGCGGTTTCCCAACGGGTCGCGCCCAGCGCAAGGGAGGCCTCGCGGTAGCTGCGGGGCACGGCGGTCAGCGCGTCTTCAGCGACGGTGAAGACGACGGGGATGATCGCCAGCGAGAGCGCGAGCCCCGCCACCAACGCGTTGAGGCGGTAGGTGAGGCCGAAAGTATTCTGCAGCAGCGAGGCGAGCACCATCAGGCCGAAGAAGCCCAGGACCACCGACGGCACGCCAGCGAGCAACTCAATCGTCGGCTTGATCCACTCGCGAAGCCTTCGCGGCGCCAGCTCGCTGGTGAACAACGCCGCCAGCACTCCCAGCGGAGCGGCCACCAACATGCCGACCACGCTCACCTTCAGCGTGCCAACGAAGAGCGGAATCAGGCTGACCTTGGGAATGTCCGAGACGGGCTGCCAGACGAACACCGCTGGCTTGCCCTCTTTGAGCACCTGCGGAAGGAACATCTTGGCGAGGCTGACTTCCTTCAACGCCTCGGGGTCGATGAACAGCGGCAGCGCTTCCTTCGCCACGAAGATGAGGATGAGCGCGATCGCCGCCACGCCGGTGAAGGCGACGGCGGTGATCGCCCCTTCGATGATCTTCTCGCGCAGCTGCCACCGCCGTTTGGGCGGAGGCCGCGACGCGACTGATGATGCCGTGGCCATCGGGATCCGCACGGCTACTTCACCGGGAAGTAGCCGACCTTCGTGACGATCGCCTGGCCTTCGGGCGAGAGGCAGAAGTCAATCAACGCCTTCGCGTCACCCGACGCAGACTTGCGCAGGTAGAAGTAGAGGTCGCGAGACAGCGGGTACTTACCGCTCTTCACGTTCTCGAGCGTCGGGGCGACGTCGTTGACGAGCAGTTCCTTGATGCCCTTGGCGTACGCCGCGCCGCCGTAGCCGATGCCGAACTTCTCTTTCGACACCGCGTTCACCACCGCGGCGGTGCCGGGCAGTGTCTGCGCCTGGGCGGTGAAGTCTTCGCCGCCCAGCAGGTTGTCCTTCACGAACACGTAGGTGCCCGATGAGTTCTCGCGAGAGAAGACGACGATCTGCTTGTCGGGGCCACCCACCGCCTTCCAGTTGGTGATCTCGCCCAGGTAGATCTTCTTCAGCTGATCCATGGTCAGCGACTTCAGCGGGTTGCTGTCGTTCACGTAGAAGGTGACGCCGTCCTTGGCGACGGCGATCTCCGTGCCGGCGCTGTTGTGGCGGGCGCGCAGCTTTTCCATCTCGCCTTCCTTCATCGGCCGGCTGCTGGTGGCGATCTCGGTGGTGCCGTTGATCAGCGCGGCGATACCGGTGCCCGAGCCACCGCCGGTGATCTGCACCTTGGCGGTGGGGTTCTTCTTCATGAACTCCTCGGCCCAGCGCTGGGTGAGGATGACCATCGTGTCGGAGCCCTTGACGGTGACGGGCGCTGCAACCGCGGCAGTGAGAGGAGCGACGACAAGCAACATCGAGAGCATGCGTTTCATGAATGACTCCTTAGAACTTCGCCTGCAGTTGGACGGTAAAGACGTTCTGCTTCGGGGAAATGTCAGTGCCCGACGTCGCGACAATCGGCAGCTCGTAGACGACGGTCATCTTCAGGGCTTCATCGAAATAGTGAGAGGCGAGCAGCCCGAAGGTGTGAACCTGGTTGCGGCTCGACGGCTTCGTCGGAGACTTCGAGTCGGCGGCGTTGCGCACCCCGGTTGCGGGGTCGAAGAAGTCGTAGCGAAAGGCAAGCTGCTCGTGGTCACCGATGTTCTGAACCAGCAGGCCGTACCAGCCCAGCGCGCTCTGGCCGAACACTTCGACGTTGCCCGCCTGGTAGGTGCGGCCGGCGATGAACTCGGCCTTCACCGCGGTGGAGCCGAAGGGGAAGAGGTCCAGGTAGACCTGCGCGTCAAGGCCGATGCGGGTGCGCTCGTAGTGGCGGCCGGGGCCGCTGGCGTCGGTCGGCTTGTAGGTGAGGCCGCCAGAGCCTGAGACGCCGAACGCGATCCACTTGAAGTCGACCGCGACGCGCCCGAAGTAGTCCTTCTCGGTGTCGTTATCGACGCCGATGAAGCCGCGGTTGGCGGTGCCGTTGCCGTCGAAGACGCCAAACCACGCGCGCACCGGGCCGCTCCTGAAGGCGAGCTCGGCGCCAAGGTCGCGCTCGCCGTTGAAGAAGGCGCGGACGACGCGGGTGCGTTCGGGAAACTCGCGCTCGCCGGACGACTGCACGACCTCGTAGCCGAAGGGCCACTTCATCTGGCCCATGGTGAGGCTGAAGTACTTCTTGCCGGTGAAGGGCTCGGTGAGGCCGACTTCCGCGTCCTTCAAGCTCACGCCGGTGGGCGTGGCGTCGATCTGCAGCATGTAGCGGGCGACCTGGCCTGCGTACTCGATCTTCGCGCGGCCGCGGCGCACCGAGAAGCCGTCTTTCACCAGCGGCGCCAGCGAAGCGTCGACGCCGCTGAAGCTGTTCTCGGCGTAGGTGTAGCGCGCCTGAATGTAGCCGCTGATCTTGATCTTGCTGAGCGTGTTGACGACCGCATCGGTGGTGGCGAACTGTTCTTCCAGCGCTTCAACTTTGCCCTGAAGAAAGCCGATCTTCTCTGAGTCGGGCTGCAGGGTGTTGGGCGTGGTCTCTGCAGCGACAGGAACATCAGAAGGGACGCCCGCGTCGGCTTCGCCTTCCTGCGCAAAGGCAGAGGGGGCAGCGAGCAGGCAGAGGGCGAGCAGCTTCTTCACGGGGTGGTTCCTCCGGCGGGGGGCGTGGGGTCTTCAGCGGAGAAGCGGTAGCCGACGCCGCGCACGGTCTCGACCTGCTCGCGGGCAGCCCCCAGCTTTTCGCGCAGGCGCATCATGTGGGTGTCGACGGTGCGGGTCTCGAGGTCGGCCGACAGACCCCAGACTTCACGCAGCAGCACTTCGCGCGACTGCACCCGGCCGCGGTTGAGGAGCAGGTGGTGCACGAGCTTGAACTCGAGCGCGGTGAGGGCGACTTCCTGGTCTTCGACGAAGGCGCGGTGGGCGGTGAGGTCGAGCTTGAGCTTGCCGGCCTCGAGCGTGAGAACGGGCGCCGCGGCCTGGCGGCGCAGCACCGCCTTCACGCGCAGCACGAGCTCGCGGACGCTGAAGGGCTTGGTGACGTAGTCGTCGGCGCCCGCTTCGAAGCCCTTCACGCGGTCGGGCTCCTCGCCGCGGGCGGTGAGCATCATCACCGGCACCAGCGAGGTGGCCGGGTCCGACTTCAGGCGCCGGCAGACCTCGGCGCCCGAGACATCGGGAAGCATCACGTCCAGCAGCACCAGGTCGGGCTTCTGGGCACGCGCTTTCTGCAGCGCGTCTTCGCCGGTGTGCGCGACATCGACCGTGAACCCGGCGTCTTTGAGGTTGAGCTCGACCAGCGAAGCCAGATCCGGCTCGTCGTCGCAAATGAGGATGCGCTGCATGGACCTTGATCTAAGGGCCGTGCGTATCAGCGTGATGACGCGAAGGTGACGTTTGTGTGACGGGCTACTTCGCGGCCGACAAGGGCGGCGCGGGAAGCTCGTCGGTGGTCGGTTCGTCGTCGTGCCGCGAAATCGGGTTCGGCACGGTGGCGCTGGGGCCCGGCAGGTGATCCGGCGGCGGAGGGATGTTGCCCGACTGCGAGCCAGGAGGCATGCGCAGCGGCGGCAGCGCGGGAAGTCCGGAGTGGCGGCGCGCGGCCTCGGCCAGGGCGAGGTGCTGGCGGTAACGGGCCTCGACCATCTTGTGAATCAGCAGCGGAGCGCCCGGCACCTTGCGATCGGTGAGCGCCTGTGTCGCTCGCCGCACCGGGTAACGCACCCGACGAATCTGAACCCGCCAGCCCCGCGGCGTGTACGTGAACAGCCCCCACGCGGGCCGAAGATCGCCGTCGCGCGGAATGCCCGCTGACGCGACGTCGGCTATCAACATGCGCCCGACGCGGCGGCGATACGGAAAGTGCAGGTGGCCAAAGGCGACCGCGGCGGCGTCGAGGTGCTGCAGGTACCCGCGCAGCTCGGCCTCGTCCATCGTGGGTTCCAGCGAGTCCTCGAGGTTCTTCGGGTTCGCGTGGCAGATGTAGAGGTCCTGCCCTTTGCGCGGCGAGTAGCGCACCGAAAAGGGAAGCGTGCCGAGCCGCTTTACGCGTTCGTCGCCGAGCTCGTTTCGTGTCCAGTCGAGGAGGTCTGTCTTCCAGTGCTCGCGCTCGCGGTAGGCGCCGCCCAGGTAGTTGCCCGCGATGTAGCAATCGGTGTTGCCCATCAACCAGGCGTTGCAGCGATCGAGGAGCAGATCGACGGTCTCTTTCGGGTGCGCGCCGCGCAGCGCAAGATCGCCGGCCGCCACGATCAGGTCGGGCGACTGCTTCTTGATGTCATCGAGAACCGCCTCGCATGCCGGCAGGTTCCCGTGGATGTCGGCGAGGATCGCGACTCGCATGGGCGTGCCGGCAGTCTACTTTGATTGGGTCGGGACGAAAGGAAGCTCGACGAAGAAGGTGCTGCCCTTGCCAGGTGCGCTTTCGACGCGCACATCGCCGTGCATCGCTGCCACCAGGTTCTTCACGATCGAGAGGCCAAGACCCGTGCCGCCCATGTCGCGGCTGCGGCCTTTGTCGACGCGGTAGAAGCGCTCGAACACGCGCGCGAGGTGTTTCTGTTCGATGCCGACGCCGGTGTCGCGAACCGAGATGACGACGCCCCCGGCTCCGGATCTCGCGAAGACGGTGATCGTGCCCTGCGGCGGCGTGAACTTCACCGCGTTGTCCATCAAGTTGATCAGCACCTGCTCGACGCCGCGTTCGTCGGCCAGCGCCATCGTGTCCGGCGGCACCTCGACGGCAAGGGTGACGTTCTTCGAGGTCGCCTTGGGCCGCACGGCCTCAGCGGCGCGTTGGGCGGCCAGCGCCAGATCGACGGGAGCCTCGGCGAGTTGAAACACGCGACCTTCGAGGCGCGAGAGCTCGAGCAGATCTTCGACGAGCTCGGACAAGCGTTCGGACTGCCGGTGGATGATCTCGACCATCTTCGGCGCGTTCGTCGGGTCGGCCAGCGCGCCAGCCTGCAGCGTCTCGGCGTAGCCGCGAATCGCGGTGATGGGCGTGCGCAGCTCGTGGCTGACGTTGGCGACGAAGTCTTTGCGAACCTTCTCGAGGCGGCGCAGCTCGGTGACGTCGAAGAACACCGCCGCGGAACCGCCGACTTCTTTGCGCAGCGGCGTGACGTGAATCTGGAGCACGCGCGGCCGCACGCCTTCGATGTTCACTTCCAGCCGCGACGGCAGGCCGTCCTGGCAGGCGCGGGTGACGGCTTCCTGCAGCTCGGCCGAACGCACGAGCTCGACAGGCCGATGACCCAGCAGCTCGGTGCCGGCGTAGAGCATCGCTTTCAGCGCGTCGTTGTTCTGCACGACGGTGCCGTCGGCGCGCGTGATCCAGAGGCCTTCGGCCAGCCCGTCGACGACGGCGCGCAGGGTGTCGAGCTCGTGGCGCGCGCTGCTGTCGGCATCGATGGGGGCGGGCAGGGCGCCGGGCTTCGCCTCTTCTGGAGCGAACCGGTCGAGGGCCAGCGCCGCGGCGAACACGAGGCCGCCGGTGAAGAGCGCCTGGCCGGGCGTCTCACCGAAGACCATCCCGACCGCGACCGCGAGGGCCGCCACGGCGGCGTGGTTCCAGGTCAGCTGCGTCACGGCCCCAGCTTGTAGCCGACGCCACGAATCGTCTCTAACGCTTCGCCCGCAGGTCCCAACTTTTCCCGCAGCCGCTTGATGTGCGTGTCGACGGTGCGGGTGGTGACGTCGGCGTCGATGCCCCAGACGTCGGAAAGAAGCGTCTCGCGGGTCTGCACGCGCCCCGGCCTCTCGAGGAACGTGCGCAACAGCCGGAACTCGAGCGCGGTGAGCGAGACCGAGATTCCTTTCGCGCGCACCTCGTGGCGGGCTTCGTCGAGCGTGAGGTCGCCGAGCTGAAGGTGCGCCGCGCCGGGGGAATCGTCGAAGCGGCGAAGCACGGCCTTGATGCGGAGCAGCAGCTCTTTGACCGAGAAGGGCTTCACCACGTAGTCGTCGGCGCCCAGCTCGAGCCCGCGAACGCGGTCGGCCTCTTCTCCGCGCGCGGTGACGATGATGATCGGGACCTTGCGGGTCGCCAGCTGGGCTCGAATCATCCGCGCGACCTCGGCTCCCGAGATGTCGGGCAGCATGAGGTCGAGAAGAACAAGGTCGGGCGCCGCTTCGCGAAGGCGCGAGATGGCTGCGGCGCCGGTACGAACCAGGGTGACGGCATGGCCTTCGGCGCCGAGGTTGTAGGCGAGCAGATCAGCCAGATCCTGTTCGTCTTCCACCACGAGGATGCGCGCCATGCGGCTTCCTAACTCAGTTCGAAACGTGGGATAAGCGCCACGCCCGATGTCCGCTGAGTCCGACAAACGCAAGCAGCGCCGTATCCCGGTCGAGCTGTGGATTGAAGCCGCCCGCGACGGAGAGCTCTACTTCCAGCGCGCCAGCAACCTGTCGATCGGGGGCGCGTACTTCACCCAGACGGTGCCGCTGCCGCTGGGCTCGAAGGTGGGCTTGAAGTTCTCGCTGCCCAACGACGCCCACGAGATCGTCTGCGACGGTGAGATCGTGACCGCGAAGGGCCTCGGCATGGGCGTGCTCTTCGTCGGCGTCAAGGCGGCCGACCAGGGCCGCATCGAGAAGCTGATCGACCTGCACGAGAAGCACGAGATGAAGAAGAAGGCTTAGTTCTTCTCGACGCGCGGATCGCAGGCCACCGCCACTGCCAGTGCTTTGATCGGAATCGCCAGCTTGCGCGGGTTCACGCCAGGCCCGATTTCCGCCAGGTAGTCGCACGAACTGCCCGCGAGCTTTGGTGGTTTGTCGTTGGTCAGGGCTTCGATCACCAAGGCATAGTCCTTCCCCACCGGGATTCCGTTGATGGTGACGTCCTTGGCCGTGACGGGAAAGCGAATGGCTGGCGCTTCGGTACCGTTCGACGCCTGCACTCGGACAAAGCGGTCGTTGAGAATCTGGTCAACCAGGCACGTCTTCTGCACTGCGATGCAGTCGAGTCCTCGCCCGTTCTTGACGATCGAGATCTGGATCTCTTCCACATTCAGCGCGTCGAGCTTGATCTCGAAAGTCAGCGGCTCGCCCGGGCCGCAGCTGCAGAGAAGAAACAAGAGCAGGGCGCGCCTCACATGCCCTCGATGGTGATCGTGATCGGCAGCGACCCCGTCTGCTTCTGCGTCGCAAACACGACCACCCCCGTGGTGACCCCGGCGACGCCGACGCCGATGCCAATCCACACCCAGGGATTCTTGTACCAGGGGCTGCTGAGCTCGGGCGGCGGGGCTTCAGAGATGCGCGGGTTGATCCGGAAGGACAGCGGGTTGAACGCGTCGCCCCGCCCGGCGAGGCGGCGCTGCGCGGCGTCGGCGACCTCGACGTAGTACTCGAGCTCGTACGCCGTCTCTTCCTGCGGCACTTCGTACGCGGGGATGGTGGCGAGGAAGTCTTCCTTGCTGCCTTTCTTCCGCGCGAAGTCGATCGAGCTGTACGACTGGTTGCCGGCGCGGCGGAAGAAGAGCTTGGCCTTTGCTCCCAACGAGAGATCTTCGATCTGGGCGTTGATCGCGATGGGCTGGCCGCCGGGCATCGGGTCGAGCACGGGGATGCTCAAGGTCACTGGCCGCACACGCCGCTTCTTCACGTCTTCCTTGATCCGCGCGTAGAGGCCGCGAATCTTCGGCGGCGCGGACTTCGGCAGCTCGTAGTCGGGGCGCGCCTGCAGCAGCTTCTCGAAGGCATCGCGCGCCTTCTCTTCGTTGCCCAGGTAGAGGTGGGCAAGTCCCAGCAGGCGGTACAGCTCGGCCAGCTGATCGTCGGTGAGGTCGGGCTGGTTGAGCCCCTGCTGAATCGTCTTGATCGCGTCTTCGAAGTCGCCGCTGTCGACCTGCGACGTCGCCTTGTCGAGCTCGGGAACCCGTGGAGCGACCTGCGCCGTCACCAGCCGCGCACCTTCAAGCACCGGCGCGTCCGACCAGATCAGTCGGCACGTCGGGCAGGGGCTCGCTGCCGCGGGCAACGCGGTACCCAGCAGAAGAAAAAGTGTGGGCCAGCCCCCTTTCATCGACGTGGAATTGTTTAACACGGCAGATTGGGGCCCTCGGTTTGATTATCCATGGGGTGGCAGGTATGGTCCGCCCCCCTTTCAGGACTACGCACGCAAATGCTCGTAAAGATTGAAGAAATTCAGGACAAGGGCCTCGAGGTAGACGCCCCGGTGTCGCTCGAGTTGCTGGCCGAGGCGCTGGTGCCTTCGGAAGGCTTCAAGGTGGTCAGGGCCGGGAAGCTGGCGGCGCGCTTCAAGAAGGTCGCGAACCGCGTCTTCTTGACGGGCCAGATGAAGGCCGACGTCGTGGCGCCGTGTAAGCGGTGTACGAAAGACGTCGAGCTGTCCGTGCCGGTGGGCTTCTCGCTGCGCATGGTCGACAAGCGCGAAGTCGACCGCGCGGGCCGGGACGACGACGAAGACGCGGGCACCAGTGAGAGCGCGGGCAGCTTCGACCTCGACCAGGCGGACGCCGAGCCCTTCGACGGGAAGACCATCGATCTCGACCCGATCATTCGCGAGCAGGTGTTGCTGGCGTTGCCGGTGTCGGTGCTCTGCCAGGACGACTGCAAAGGCCTGTGCACGGTCTGCGGGCAGGACCTGAACGAAAAGGATTGCGGCTGCGACCGGAAAGTGGTCGACGTGCGCCTCGCGAAGCTCAAAGACATCAAGCTGAACTAACCGAAGCAGTCACAGAGGCAGGGATAGCGTCATGGGTGTTCCGAAGAAACGTACGTCGAAGATGCGCCGCGACCGGCGCCGTGCGGCCAACAACAAGGTCCGTACCCCGGTTCAAGTGATTGCGTGCAGCAGCTGCGGCGCGCCGGTGATGCCGCACCGTGTGTGCGCCGCCTGCGGAAATTACGGGGGTCGCAAAGTGACCGCCGGTAAGGACGAGAAGTAACCCTTCGTCGTTCTCACCTGTCAGCTTCTGACCCTCGACTGCGCGGTGGGCCCCTGACGGCCCATTGCGTGTTGTCGTTTCGCAGCGTCACTCACGTGCGCGCGCGCGTTCGCACCGTGCGCAAATTTGTTCGCGGTGACACGAGATTGAGAGGCGTGTAAGGACGCGCTTCGTCATGACCCGCGCGCAGATCATCGGCACTGGCAGCTATGCCCCCGAGAAGGTGATGACCAACGCCGACCTCGCGAAGCTCGTCGAGACCTCGGACGCCTGGATCGTCGAACGCACCGGCATCAAAGAACGCCGCGTCGCCGCCGAGGACGAAGTGACCTCGGACATGGCGGTGAAGGCGGCAGTTCGTGCCCTCGAGATGGCCGGCACGAAGGCCGAAGATCTCGACATGATCGTGGTCGGCACCATCTCGCCCGACATGCCGATGCCCGCGTGCGCCGCGTTCGTGGCCCACAAGCTGGGCGCGAAGAAGGCTTTTGCTTTCGATGTCTCGGCCGCCTGCGCCGGCTCTCTGTTCGGGATGTCGATCGCCGCGCAGTACATCCAGACGGGTAGTGTAAAGCGCGCCCTGGTGATTGGCGTCGAGCTCTTGACCCGCATCGTCGACTGGGAAGATCGCAACACCTGCGTGCTCTTCGGTGACGCCGCCGGCGCGATGGTGCTCGGCCCGTCGTCGGATCCGAACCGCGGCATCCTCTCGACCCACCTTCACACTGAAGGCGCGCTGACCGACATCCTCTGCATCAAGGGTGGCGGCAGCAAGCACCCGACCAGCGCCGACACCCTGAAGAACAAGCTCCACAAGGTGTCGATGAACGGGCGCGAAGTCTTCAAGTTCGCGGTGCGGTCGCTGACCGACGCGGTCAACGAAGCGCTGACCCACAACCAGATCACTTCTAAGGACGTCACCCACCTGATCGCCCACCAGGCGAACCTGCGCATCATCGACGCGGTGATCGATCGCCTCGACATCTCGCGTGAGAAGGCGTGGCTCAACATCGAGAAGTACGGCAACACCTCGTCGGCTTCGCTGCCGATGACGCTCGACGAGGCCAACCGCGCTGGCCGCCTCAAGCCCAACGACACGATCGCGATGATGGCGATCGGCGCGGGCATGTCGTGGGGCAGCGCCCTGGTGCGCTGGTGAGCAAAGTCGCCTTTGTCTTCCCCGGGCAGGGCAGCCAGACCGTGGGCATGGGCAAGGCCCTGGCCGACGCGTTTCCCGAGGCCAAAGCGGTGTTCGACGCCGCCGACGATGCGCTGGGCGAGAAGCTGTCGTCGCTGTGCTTCGACGGGCCTGACGAAGCGCTGAAGCTCACCGCCAACACCCAGCCGGCGATTCTCACCGTCAGCATCGCGGCGCACGCGGTGTTCTCGAAGCGGTTCGGCGCGCTCCCTTCTTTCGTGGCTGGCCACTCACTCGGTGAGTACTCGGCGCTGGTCGCGGCCAGGGCGCTGCCGCTGGCCGATGCCGTTCGAGCGGTGCGCGCGCGCGGCAGGTTCATGCAGGAAGCAGTGCCCGCGGGCGTCGGCGCGATGGCGGCCGTGCTGGGCCTGCCGCCCGAGAAGGTCAAAGAGATCTGTGACGCGGTGAGCGGCGAGGGGCAGGTGGTCGCTCCGGCGAACTACAACGACCCGGGCCAGACGGTGATCGCAGGCCACGCAGGCGCGGTCGAAAAGGCGGGCGTGAAGCTGAAGGAAGCGGGCGCCAAACGCGTGCTGCCCCTGCCCGTGTCGGCGCCCTTTCACTGTGCGCTGATGCAGCCTGTTGTGCCGCGGCTGGGCGAGGTGCTGGCGAAGGTCTCGTTCTCCGCTCCGGTCGTCCCCGTCGTCAGCAATGTCGAGGCGGCCCCGAACTCGGATCCCGCCCGCATCGCCGAGCTGCTGCTGCGTCAGGTGACGGGCAGCGTGCGCTGGGTCGAGTGCGTGCAGACGCTGGAACGCGAAGGCGTGACGAAGGTCATCGAACTCGGGCCCGGCAAGGTGCTGTGCGGCCTGGTGAAGCGGATCAGCAAGAACATCGAATGCGTGAACGTCGAAGATCCGGCCAGCCTCGAGAAGGCGCTGACGGCTTCGTCCAGGGGTGAAGCGTGAAAGACAAGGTTGCGTTGGTCACCGGTGGTTCGCGCGGCATCGGCCGGGCGGTGGCAGTCGAGCTCGCCTCGCGCGGCGCGACCGTCGTGATCAGCTACCAGGGCAACGAGGCCGCCGCTGCCGAGACGGTGAAGATCATCACCGACGCTGGCGGCAAGGCTTCGTCGGTCAAGTTCGACGTCAGCGACTCGACCGCCTGCACCACCGCCGTCGACGCGCTGATCAAAGAGCACACGCGGCTCGACATCCTCGTCAACAACGCGGGCGTCGCGGTCGACGGGTTGATCATGCGGTTCCGGGACGAAGACTGGGACAAGACGATCGACACCAACCTGAAGGGCGCCTGGGCGCTTTGCCGCGCGGCGTGCCGCCCGATGATGAAGCAGCGCGGTGGCGCGATCATCAACCTCACCTCGATCGTCGGTGAGATGGGCAACGCCGGGCAGACGGCCTACGCCGCGTCGAAGGCGGGCCTGATCGGCCTCACCAAGGCGCTGGCGAAAGAGCTCTGCAGCCGGAACATTCGCGTCAACGCCGTCTCGCCCGGGTTCATCAACACCGACATGACGTCGTACATCCCGGAAGAGATGCGCACCAAGATGGTCGACGTCATCCCCCTGGCCCGGCTCGGCACCGCTGAAGAAGTCGCCAAGGCCGTCGCTTTTCTCGCGTCCGCTGACGCGTCGTACATCACGGGTGAGGTGCTGAAGGTCAACGGCGGGATGTACATGTAGCAACGAATGGAAGTGCTTCCTTTTGTGAGGTACCGGGCTGGGCTATAGGCGCGCCCGTTCACGAAGTTTTATTGAAAGAAAACTGAGGGTCCAACACATGTCAGCAACGAACATCGAGGCCAAGGTCAAGTCCATCATTGCCGACCAGCTCGGCGTCGGAGAAGACGAGATCAAGCTCGAGAGCTCCTTCATCGAGGATCTCGGCGCAGACAGCCTCGACATCGTCGAGCTTGTGATGGCGATGGAAGAGGAGTTCGAGGTCGAGATTCCCGACGAAGAGGCCGAGAACATCAAGTCGGTCGGCGACGCCATCAACTACATCAACACCCACAAGAAGTAGGACCCATGTCCCGCCGCGTCGTCATTACCGGAACCGGGCTCATCACTGCGCTCGGAACTGGCACCGAGAAGAACTGGCAGAGCCTCATCGCCGGCAAGTCTGGCGTGGGGAAGATCACGCGCTTTGACGGCGGCAAGCTGAAGGTGAACTTCGCGGGCGAGGTCAAAGACTTCGACGCCACGAAGTTCATCGATCACAAAGAAGCGCGGCGCATGGACCTGTTCTGCCAGTACGCGCTGGCGGCGGCCGAGATGGCGATCACCGAGGCGGGGATCCAGATCGGCACCGAAGACCCGCACACCTACGATCCCGAGATGGTTGGCGTGATCGTGGGCAGTGGCATTGGCGGGCTGATGAGCTTCGAAGAGAGCCACACCAAGGCCTTGTCGAAGGGGTACGACCGGTTGTCGCCCTTCTTCATCCTCCAGATGATCGTCAACATGGCGCCTGGGCGGATCAGCATGAAGCACAACTGCAAGGGCCCGAACTGGTCGCCCGTGTCGGCATGCAGCACCAGCGCCCATGCGATCGGCGAGGCCTACAAGTCGATCAAGATGGGTGAGACGGACGCGATGATCGCCGGCGGCTCGGAAGCGTCGATCACCGGCATGGGCATTGGCGGGTTCGAGTCGATGCGCGCGCTGTCGACGCGGGTCGAGAACCCCGAAGCGGCCAGCCGGCCCTTCGACAAAGACCGCGATGGCTTCGTGATGGGCGAAGGCGCGGGCATCGTGGTGCTGGAAGAGCTCAGCCACGCGATGAAGCGCGGCGCGACCATCATCGCCGAGCTGATCGGCTACGGCGCGAACAGCGACGCCTTCCACGAGACGCAGCCGGCGCCGGGTGGCGAAGGCGCGGTGCGGTGCATGAAGGTCGCGCTGAGGAGCGCTGGCATCAACCCGACCGACGTGAGCTACGTCAACGCGCACGGCACCTCGACGCCATTCAACGACGCCAACGAGACCAAGGCGATCAAGACGGTGTTCGGCGAGCACGCGAAGAAGCTGATGGTCAGCTCGACCAAGTCGATGACGGGCCACATGCTGGGCGCGGCGGGCGGTGCCGAGGCTGTGATTTCGGCGCTGGCGCTGTCTCGCGGAATCCTGCCCCCGACGATCAACTACACGACGCCCGACCCTGAGTGCGACCTGGACTACGTGCCGAACACGGCGCGCGAGGTTCGGGGGGTCGACATCGCGATCAGCAACTCCTTCGGCTTCGGCGGCACCAATGCGGTGCTGGTGATGAAGCGGTTCCAGAAGTAGGCGGCTTCTGATGCGCATCGCGATCGCCTCAGATCATGCCGGCCTCGCGATGAAGACCGAGCTCGTTGCCGCCTTGAACGGGCTTCAGCACGAGGTCGAAGATCTGGGCACCAGAGACGGCGCCTCGGTGGACTACCCGGACTACGCGGCGAAGGTCGCTGAAGCGGTGACGTCGAAGCGGGGGCAGCTGGGCGTGCTGATCTGCGGCACCGGCATCGGCATGAGCATCAGCGCGAACAAGGTGCATGGCATTCGCGCTGCGCTCTGCCACACCGAGTTCGAAGCGCGGATGTCGCGCCTGCACAACGACGCGAACGTGCTCTGCCTGGGCCAGCGGGTGACGGGCCTGGGCGTCGCCCGTGGAATCCTCGAGGCGTTTCTGGCCGCGAGCTTCGAAGGCGGTCGCATGCGCAGCGGGTGGCGAAGATGACGGCCCAGGAGAAGTGATGCGCCTGTTTGCCCTGCTGCTGCTCGCTTCTTTCGGTTCGGCCTGCCGGACCCCCGTTACCGCAAAGGCGAAGACGGCCGACGCACAGCAAGACGTCTACGTGAAGAAGGAATGCGACGTGCGGGTCTTCGAGGCGCTCACCGACCTTCCCGAAGGGGCGACCAACCTCGGCCAGGTGCGGGTGGCGAAGGTGAAGGGCACCACCGACGAAGAGATGTACGTGCTGCTGCTGGAAGAGGTCTGCAAGCTGGGCGGAGACGGTGTGTCGAGCCGCCGGTGGGTCAAGTCGCTGGGGAAGATCAGCGGGCCTCCCACCGAGCTGGAAGCGACCGCCTGGACGCTGCCGTAGAAACATTGCGAACGTGAGGGCAGTCGCGATAGCTCACTTATCGCCCATGTGGACCCAAGCCCCGCTGAAAGAAGCCGACCCCGCGATCTGGAACCTCATCCGCGCCGAGACGTTGCGCCAGGAAGAGGGCCTCGAGCTCATCGCCAGTGAGAACTTCGTCAGCCCGGCTGTGCTGGAAGCGGCCGGCAGCGTGCTCACCAACAAGTACGCCGAGGGCTACCCCGGCAAGCGCTACTACGGCGGCTGCGAAGAGGTCGACAAGGTCGAGCAGCTCGCCATTGATCGCGCGATTCAGCTGTTCGGCGCCGAAGCCGCCAATGTGCAGGCGCACTCGGGCAGCCAGGCGAACATGGCGTCGTACATGGCGGTGATGAAGCCGGGCGACACGATGCTCGCGCTCGACCTCAACTCGGGCGGGCACCTCACCCACGGCGCGTCCTTCAACTTCAGCGGCAAGCTCTACAAGGCTGTGCACTACGGGCTGCAGCGCGAGACCGAGACGATCGACTACGAACAGGCGGCGGCGCTGGCGAAGGAGCACAAGCCGAAGGTCGTCGTCGTCGGCGCGTCGGCGTACCCCCGCGTAATCGACTTCGTGAAGTTTCGCGAGATCGCCTCGTCCGTCGGAGCGACCCTGATGGTCGACATGGCGCACATCGCGGGCCTCGTCGCCGCAGGCGTTCACCCGTCGCCGGTGCCCCTGGCCGACATCGTCACCACCACCACGCACAAGACGCTTCGGGGGCCCCGCAGCGGAATGATCTTGATGAAGGAGCCGCTGGCGAAGGCGATCAACGGGCAGATCTTCCCGGGCATCCAGGGCGGCCCGCTGATGCACATCATCGCTGCGAAGGCGGTCGCTTTCGGCGAGGCGCTGAAGCCCGAGTTCAAGGCGTACCAGCAGCAGATCGTGAAGAACGCACAGGCGCTGGCTGAGGGCCTCAAGTCGCAAGGCCTGCGGCTCTGCTCGGGCGGCACGGACAACCACCTGATGCTGGTCGACCTGCGGCCGAAGAAGCTCACCGGCAAGGTCGGCGAAGAGGTGCTGGGCAAGGCCGGCATCACGGTGAACAAGAACCAGATTCCGTTCGACCCCGAGAAGCCGACGGTGAGCTCGGGCGTGCGCATCGGTACGCCGGCGATCACCACCCGCGGGATGAAAGAGCCGCAGATGGCGCACGTCGCCGCGCTGATCGGCGAAGCGCTGGACAACGCGTCCGACGATGCGGCGCTGGCGCGGGTGAAGGCGAAGGTGAAAGAGCTGGCGACGGGCTACCCGCTGTACAAGTCGCGGCTGGGCTAACGGGCGATGCGCTGTCCGTTCTGCACCACCGATGACACGCGGGTTCTCGACTCGCGGGACTCCAACGAAGGCGCCGTCATTCGCCGCCGGCGCGAGTGCGAGGCGTGCAAGCGCCGCTTCACGACCTACGAGCGCGTCGAAGAGCTGAACCCTTTGGTAATCAAGAAAGACGGGCGCCGAGAAGCGTTCGATCGCGAGAAGCTGCTGATGGGCTTGAAGAAGGCCTGTGAGAAGCGGCCGGTGTCGGTCGAGCAGCTCGACGCGATCATCAGCACCATCGAGAAGAAGCTGCAGGAGTCGGGCGAGAAGGAAATCGCCTCGACGATGATCGGCGAAGAAGTGATGCGGCAGCTGCCCGCGCTCGACGAGGTCGCCTACGTGCGGTTCGCGTCCGTGTACCGCAGCTTCCGCGACATCGCCGAGTTCATGGACGAGCTGAAGGACATCCTCGAAGGGCAGGAGCGGCTGAAGAAAGTCCGCAAATGAAGCCCGGCACCGACAACCTGATGCGGCTTGCGCTCGAGCAGGCGCGCCGGGGCGTCGGCCGCACCCACCCGAACCCTCCGGTTGGCGCGGTGGTCGTCAAGGGCGGCAAGGTCGTCGGCAAGGGGTTCACCGCGCCCCCCGGCGGGCCCCACGCCGAGATTCGAGCGCTCGCCGACGCCGGGAAGAAGGCGAAGGGTGCCGACCTCTACACGACCCTGGAGCCGTGCGATCACTACGGCAAGACGCCGCCGTGCAGCCTCGCGATCCTCGAAGCGGGCGTGAGGCGCGTGGTGTTCGCGTCGTCGGACCCGAACCCACTGGTGAACGGCAAGGGCGTGCGGCGGCTGAAGAAGGCGGGCGTCGAGGTGGTGGCGCACGTGCTGCGCGACCAGGCCGATCGCCTGTACCGGCCGTTCTTCAAGTTCATGCGCACCGGGTTGCCGTTCGTGACGTTGAAGGCCGCGATGACGCTCGACGGGAAGCTGGCGACGCGCACGGGCGACTCGAAGTGGATCAGCGGGGAAGGCGCGCGGGGCAGGGTGCACGCGCTGCGCAACGAGGTCGACGCGGTGATTGTCGGCGCGGGCACGGTGCAGGCGGATGATCCGCAGCTGACGACGCGCGGCGTGGCGAACGGGAGGGATGCGGTGCGCGTGGTGCTGGATCCGCACCTGCGCACGTCCAGCAACGCGAAGCTGTACACGCAGAAGTCGAAGGCGCGCACGATCGTCGCGACGCTCGAGCCGGCTTACCCACGCACGCAGACGCTGACGGACAAGGGCGTCGAGGTCTGGGCGGTGCCTGGCCGTGGCGAGCAGATCGATCTGAAGGCGCTGCTACAGCGGCTCGGCAAGGCGGGGCTGCTGCATGTGCTCGTCGAAGGCGGCGCCGCAGTGAACGGCAGCTTTTTCGGTGCGCGGCTGTGGGACGAGCTGTGGTTGTTCGTCGCTCCGAAGCTTTTCGGCCACGACGGGCTCACTTTCAGCGGTGGGCTGCAAATCGATTCGGCGGCGAAGGCCGTGCCCCTGCAGATCGCCAGCGTCGATCGCGTCGGCGCAGATCTGCTGCTCGAGATCCTGCCCGGGTAGCCGATACTCGCCGCCATGCGAGCTCTCTGCTTGGCGTGTGTCGTGTTGGCAGTCGGCTGTTCCCCCCAGACGCTGGAGCTCGACGGCGGCTTCGGCGGAGGCGGCGTCGGCTCGGGAGGCGGTGTCGGCTCGGGAGGCGGTGTCGGCTCGGGAGGCGGTGTCGGCGCGGGCGGTGGTGTCGGCGCGGGCGGTGGTGTGGGCGCGGGAGGCGGTGTGGGCGCGGGTGGTGGCGTCGGCGTGGGTGGTGGCGTCGGCGTGGGTGGCGGCGTCGGAACTGGCGGTGGCGCGGGCGCGGGCGGAGGGTCGTTCGCGGGCCTCGATCCGCTCGCAGACGCAGGCTCAGCGGTGCTGGTGTCGGGCGGTTTCCAATTCACGGAGGGGCCGCAGTGGATGCCGGAACTCGGGCGCCTGCTGTTCAGCGACATTCCGGCGAATCGGATCCATCAGCTGGCGCCGCCGAGCACGGTGACGGTGTTCCGGATGCCCAGCGGCAACTCGAACGGACTCGCGTTGGCGCCGAACGGCGATTTGATCATCTGCCAGCACCAGGGCCGGGTGATTCGTCTGCAGCCGGACGGAGGTACGTCGAACGTGGCGACTGCATTCGACGGAGGCACGCTCAACTCGCCGAACGACGCGATCGTGCGCAGCGATGGGACGATCTACTTCAGCGACCCGACGTACGGCGGCACGGGGACGATTGGGACGCGCGGGGTGTACCGGGTCGCTCCGTCGGGAGCGATGTCGATGGTGTACTCGACGGGCGCGGGCCAGCCGAACGGCGTCGTGTTGTCGCCCGATGAATCGATTCTGTATATCGCCGACTCGCAGCTCTCGGAAGTGCGGCGCTTCGACGTCGCCCCCGACGGGACCACGTCGAACGGCGCCCGCTTCACGCTCACCAGCGCAGGCGGGCCTGGTGGAGGAGGCGGCGACGGCATCACGGTCGACGTGAACGGCAACCTCTACGTCTCGACGTCCGCCGGCGTGAAGGTCTACCGCCCCGACGCCGGCTACCTCGGCGTCGTCCCCGTGCCCCAGCAGCCCACCAACTGCGCGTTCGGCGATCCCGATGGCCGCACCCTGTACATCACCGCGCAGACGGGCCTCTACCGCGTGAGGCTCAACGTCCCAGGGAAGTTCTAGGGCTGTCGCTGAAGGCTGTCGCCGCAGTGCGTCACAAGCTTCGATCGAAGTTGATCGAATGCCTTTCGGACTCGCCGGGGCGGGGAAGCGCCTCCTGCGGCGGATCACCGAGGATGCTCGCCTCGGGCCTTCCCGCCGCATGAATGGCTACGGCGCGTAAACGAACCGGAAGGCGTTGCCCGGCTGAATCCCCGGCGCGGTGGCCGAGTTGACGTTGACCTTGATCGCCGACCGCCCGTCGGCAGCCTCGAACCACGTGGTCGCCAGTGCGCCGGTAGAGCCGCTGGCGGTGGTCGAGCCCATCGAGCCGAAGATGTATTCGAAGTCACCCGTCGCCTCGTGGATCTTCAGCTGGAAGTTGAGGCTGCTGAGGTTGGTCGCCAGCGAACTGAAGACGCGCCAGTTCTCCCAGGAGATCAGCGTGTAGTCATCGGCGTTGCCCGGAATCGTGTCTGGGTCGAACTGCTGCCAGTACACGCCAGACGCGGTCGGGTTCGCCGACAGGTTGTCCCAGAAGACCGCCAACACTGCATTGGGCGAGGTGATCGCGGGAATCGTCGGGTTGAACGACGTCGACGTCGTGATCATCTGCAGCGACACGTACCCATCGGAGGTGACGTACAGCGGAGCCGCAGCTGTGCCGAGCTGCTGGTTGCCGATCTTCACCGCGCGGCCACCTGCCGCGACGAAGTTCAGCGGCACCACTACCGCGTCCGAAGAATTCAGCACGTTGTTCGCGACCATCGATCCCACCGGAGCCCCCGTCGAGATGATCGACTGGTACACGCCTGTGCCTGGCGCCCTCGTCCACGGGAAGCAGGCCGGGTTCGCCGCCTTCGGAGTTCCCAGCTGCCCGCTGCCGCCGTACGGCGCCACTCCCACGCACATCAGCTCGGTCACACCCGTCGCAAAGATCAGATCCGTGCGTTCCTTCTCGGGCTGCAGCGAAACCCCCGCCGTGCCCGGCGCCGACCACGACAGCCGCGAGTACGGGCTGCCTCCGAAAGTCAGCGCCACCGTGCCCGCCGCGTCCGGCATCGCGATTCCCGTACCGTAGACGTAGTCCACCACCGGCCCGCCCGCGCTCGCTTCGGCCGCGTCGGCCGTCTGTCCCAGCAACAGCGTGCCGTTCGCCGGCAACACCAGCGGCCCCACGATCGTATGCGTCGAGCCACCGCCGACGTCGATCGCCCAACCCGCGAGCTCGATCGCCGTCGACGCGTAGTTCGTGATCTCGAGCCATTCGACGTTGCCGGCCGCCGGATTGTAGTTGGCCTCGGAGATCCGGAACTGGTTCGGCGGCAGCACCACGTCGCTCGTCAGCTCGATGAAGCCCGACGGCGGAATCTTCACGAACCCGGTGATCGGCCCCTTCTGCACCGCGACCGTCGCGGGCAGCGTCGAGTCTGCGAACAACGAATACGTGTCGTTCTCGGCCGGCCGCACGTTGACGACCAGCGCATCCGACTCGTCCGAGTTCACGATGCCCACCGACGGCTCGTCGGGCCCGGTCAGCCCCTGCATCGTCTTGTACGCAAAGACGACCTTCCCGTTCGAGTACACCTGCGCCTGGAAGGTCATCTTGCTGCCGGTGAAGTCGTCGTGCTCCACCTCATTCCACTGCACGATCAGGCGCTGCAGCACGCCGACCGTGTCGACCTGCACGAGGATCTTGCAGAGCGGGTTGCTGGTGATTTGGTACAGGTCTTCCCAGTAGGGGACGATCGCCAACGGATCCAACGACGCGCTTGGCAACGGTGGGTTGGCCGCCGTCGGGTTGTCCGCGCCCGTCACCGCCGTGTCGCTGAACTTGAACCAGCCGTTGATCGAGATCGACAGCTTGCTGCCCGTCACCGGAACTCCGTAGATCGTCGTGCTGAACGGCGCCGGCAGCGTAAAGAGCTTCGCCGTCGTATCCGGCCCGGAGTACGCGATGTCCGTGCCTGTGGTGAGGATGTCGACGAACGCCTCGCCCGGCGCGTTCTTGGCGATCGTCGCCAGCCCCGTCACTTCGTTCGAGCCACCCGGCACGTTGTGGCTGAGCACCTGAATCAGGGCGCCCTGGGGCGCCGAGTCGACCGATAGCGTGAACTTCGCCGGCGTCACCACGGTCACCGCGACCGTCATGTTAGGAACCGAGCCACCGACCTGGTTGTCCGCGGTGAGCTGGTAGGTCGTGCTCGCCTGGTTCGGGTACACCGTCAACGAGCCTTCATCGAGCTGGCCCGTCTGGTCCGACACGACGTAGCGCCCGGGGATCTCGATCTTCACGTGGCGGGCGTTGGTGATCTTCCACGACAGCTTCACCGGCTCACCGCCGTTGGTGATGCCCGCCTTGTCGGCCTTGAACTCGATCGCCACCGGCGCCCCGACGGGGGAAATCGTCTTCGTCTGCACCAGCACGCCACCGCGCGCGTTGGTGGCCCGCAGCTCGACCTGCGTCGCCATCGAAGGGGTCGGCAGCACCGCATTGCCCAGGTCGACCAGCGCCTTCGTCGGCGCGTCGTAGACGACCAGCCCGCCAAAGCTTACCTGCAGGCGATCGGCATTCGCCGTCTTCCATGAGACGTTGAAGGAGCCCGGCACCTGCGCGTACGCCGGCATCTGGAAGTCGAGGATCTTCGGCGCTGCGCCGACGTAGACGACGGCTTTGCGCGTCACCGTGTTGGCCCCGCGCTCAATCACCAGCGTGTAGTTGAGCACCGCGTCCGCGGGCAGCGTCGCTGGCACCGGGTCGGTGAAGCCACCAATTGAGATCTTCGTGGCGTCCGTCTCGATCAGCAGCGGGGTGGTGACGCCTTCGCGGGTGAGGGTGAGCTTCGTCGCTCCGCCCGTCTGCCACGAGAGCGCGACCATGCCCCCCGGCGCCGGCGAGCCCTCGCTGGTGAACGAGAAGATCGCCGGCTGCACGGTGACCGTGGCCGTCGCCTTTCGACCGTCGACGTCGAGCACGTACGTCGTGTCCAGCGACGGCGTGACAGTGACCGTGCCCGACTGCACCTGGCCCTTGAGGTCGACCGGCGCACCGTTGCCGGTGAGGGTGACCGTCGTCGCGCCCGGTGCGCTCCAGACCAGCGAGGCCGATTCCCCCGCCTGCACGTTGCCCGGCACCGCGGCGAAGAGCAGGCGATCAGGTGGCGCGTTGATGCCCACCGAGGTGATCGCCGAGTCACTGCCGCCTTCTCCGCGCGCGGTCAGCACGAACACCACGTCGTTTTCGATCACGTGGTTGTACGCGCCCTGTGTCTGCGCACCGTCGATGGGCAGCGCACCCTTGTCGAGCTGCACCAGCGTCACCGACGTGGCGTTCGTCGTGGTCCACTCGAGCTTCACCGTCTGGCCCGCGTCGACCTGAACCGCTGACGTGGTGAAAGACGTGATGTCCGGAGCAGCAGGCACCACCGCAGGCGGGGTGACCGGTGCGGGACAACCGGCCAGCAGCACCAGCGCAGAGACGAAAATCGAAAGAGCTTTCATGGAGTGAACCGCCAGGCCGTGTTCGGCGCGAGGCCGCCAATGGTGTTGAGGTTGATGACCAGGCTTGAGTCTCCGGTAGGGCTCTCGAGCCAGGTGGTCGCCGTGCTGCCGCTGGTCTCGTTGGGCTTGTTGCCCGCGAGCATCGAGCCGTAGTGGTACTCGATCACGCCGCTGTCGAAGAGCTTCAGCTGGAAGCTCATCGCGCTGCCGGTGGACGCGTAGATGCGGAAGTCGTCCCACGAGATGATCGTGTACGTGGGCATGCGCTGCATCGTGATCTTCCCGTTCGTGTTGCGAACGATCTGATCCCAGAACAACGCCAGCACGCCGTTAGGCGCCGTCGTCGTCACACCCGTGTTGTTCGTCGTGTCGTACGCCGCCGTCAGCACCGGGCCGAAGGTCGCGAACCCGACCATCGAGAGGTTGATCGACGTGTACGGCGTGCCGAAGAACGTGAAAGGCGCCGGCAAAGTCACCGCGCCGATGCCGTTGTAGTCGCTGGCCGTGCCCAGCAGCTCAGTGCCGGTGGTGAAGGTGTTCTCGTAGTTCGGCGCGATCTTCGTCAGCCGGTACGCGTAGCACTGCGACAAGACCCCGGGCGTGCCCTGCTGCTGCGGTGCCTGGGTTCCGAACGAAGCGGTCGAGCTGCAGTTGACCGCGTGGGGCAGGGTGCCTATCGGATCCGTGGACAATAAGACCGGGCCGGGGTCGCCGGCGACCGAGATGCCCACCCCGCCCTGGCCTGCGGACCACGTCAGGCTGGCAATGGGCGAGCCGGCGCTGGTGATGCGCACGGTGCCCGCGCCGTCGGTCATCGAGAAGGTGGGGCCGTAGACGTACTGCACTGCGACGCCATCGTTCTCGGCCGCGACGTTGCTCTGGCCGAGCAACAGCACGCCGCCCGCGGGGATGACGGTGGTGCCGCCCGCGGCGGCAATCGAATGAACGTTGCCGTTGCCGAAGTCGATCGCAAAGCCGGCGAGGTCGAAAGGCTGGCCTGTGCTGTTGAAGACCTCGACCCACTCACCCGTCGCCGCGAGGGGCGCCGCGGGGCTGTGCATCGCCTCAGAGATCACCAGAATGCCTGGCTGCAGGATCTGCGGCGTGTAGCTGACCTTGAGGTAGCTGGTGCCGATCGCCACCCACGCGTTCAGCTGCAGCGCGCTGTCGACCCGGTACGGAGCCGGCGACGTGCGCGGCTCGAAGAAGGTCAGCCCGCTGTTGCTGCCGACGCCGCCGCCGTGTTGCGCGCCGAGGTTGCCCAGCGGGCCCTGCACGCCGACCATGATCGCCGGCGCCGAGGTGAGGGTCATCGTCTGGTATTCGTACTGAACCGTACCCGTCTGGTGGATGCGGGCCTGGAAGGTGACTTCTGAGGTCGCCTGCGCCTTGACCTTCAGCTTGTGCCACTGCACGACGAGCTCGAGGTTCGGCGCTTCACCTCGCACTTCCCAGAAGATCGCCGACTGCGGGCCGTAGCTGAGGTCGAGCCAGTACGGCGCGTAGAGGTGCGGTTCGATCGTCGCATTCGGAATCGACAGGCTCGTCGCGCGCACCAGCGCCGACGGCCCGAAGACCAGGAAGCCGTTCGTCGAGACGACGACGTTGCCGCTGAGCCGCTTCCCCCACAGCCACGTCTCGAAGTCGGGCGGGGTGAAGGACAGCACGTTGTTGTCCGCGCTCGCGGTGAAGGCGAGCTTCGTGCCCGTGGCGCTGATGTCGACGAAGTTGGTGGAGGTGGGGCGCAGGGTCGCCGTGGCCTGGGGCACGCCGCTGATCTTCGCGGTGCCGCCGGCGACGTTGACGCCGAGGTTCACGGTCGCTCCGACGACGACGGGGCCAGTGGGTGACTGGACGACCTGCGCGGGGGCGGTGACGGTGACGCTCTGGGTTCCGCTGACAGTGTTGCCCAGCGAGTTATCGGCGCTGAGCACGTAGGTGGTCGGCCCGTTCGGGTACGCCGTGAAGGTGCCCGACTCGGCCGGAGCGCCGTGCACAGTGAAGACCGTGTAGTCGTTGTTGGCGACGATCTTGAGCACGCGCGCGTTCGGCGTGTTCCAGGTGAGGGTGACGGGATCTCCGCCGGCCGCGACGACCGCGGGGGTCGCCGTGAAGGTGGTCAGCGACGTCACGCCAACAGGGGCGACGGTCTTCTTCTGGGAAACCTCGCCGCCGCGCAGGTTGATCGCGCGCAAGCTGTACTCGGTGGCGGTCACCGGCGTGTCGAGCTGCAGGCTGCCCGTGGTCGCTTCGGCCACGGACGGCGTGCGGTAGAGAATCGAGCCGTTGGCGAGAATCTCGACCTGGTCCGACACGGTGACCCAGCCCATCGTGAACTTGCCGCCCAGCACGCCGAAGCCCGGCGCCTTGAACTCGAGGATCCGCGGGGTGTCAGAGATGTAGACCTGCAGCTGCTGCGTGGTGGCCGCCGCGGGGTTCGTGCCTTCGGCCTTGAGCACGTACGTAAAGACGCCGTCGGCCGCAGCGTCGGCCGGCAACGTCTGGCTGAAGCTGCCCGACTTCACCTTTGCCGGGTCGACCTCGGTGACGAGCCCACCGGCCAATGCGCGAGACAACGTCACCTTGGTGGCGCCCTGCGTCTGCCACGAGACGACCACGGTGCCGCCGGGGCGCCCGAAGGAAGGCGTCGCGACGAGGCTCTGCACCACCGGCCGCACCGAGACCTTCACCGGCCTCATCACCGCGTCCGCCTTCAGTGTGTAGGTGGTGTCGAGCTCGGGAGTGACGTTGACCGTGCCGAACCCCGTCTGGCCCTTGAGGTCGATGGGCATGCCCGCGCCGTCGAGAATCGAGACCTCGCGTGCGTTGCCCGCCGACCACGCGAGCACGGTCGACTCCCCGGCAGTGACGATCTCGGGGACAGCAGTGAAGAGCAGCTGCGCCGTGCCGCGCACCTCCACGCGAGCGGCCGCGCTGTCTGACAAGCCGCGCGCGTTGACGGCCCGCAGCACGAAGAGGCGATCAGTGCTGACGTCGACCATCAAGGTGCCCGAGGTCTGGTCGGCGGCAGCCAGGACGCCGGTGACGCTGTCGGTTACCTCGATCGCGGTGGCGTTCTTCGTCTGCCAGGTGAGGGTCGCCTTGCCGGCGGCGTCGAGCACCGCAGGAGACGCAGTGAAAGACAGGACCTCGGGCGCAGGCGGCAGCACCTCGGGCTCCGGGGCCTTCGGGCACCCGAGCAAAACTGCGGCGAGAGAGAAATAGAGGGCGGTTCGCAGGTTCATGGAAGTGCTCACGGCTGGGGGACGAACCGGTAACCGGTGTTGGGAAAGATGACGTCAGCGACGTTGATGTTGATCGGCAGCGCCGCTTCGCCGTTGAGCTGCTCGATCCACGTGGTGGCCGACAACCCAGTCGACCGGGTCAGCGCGGTCGGGGTCGGGGTCATCGTGCCGTAGTGGAACTCGATCACCCCGCTGTCGAAGAGCTTCAGCTGGAACGAGAGGTCACCCCCGCTTGGGAAGCTGAACCTGAAGTTCTGCCAGCTGACTACGGTGTACGCCGGCTTGCGCGCGATCAGCAGCTTGCCGGTGGGCAGCTTCACGAGGTCGTCCCAGAACACCGCCAGGCTTCCATTCGGAGCGGCGATCGTCGGCTTCACCGCGTTCGTCGTCAGCGACGCCGTCAGCGGAGGCCCGAAGGTCGCCACGCCGTCCATCGACAGGTTGATCTCGTTGAAGACGGTGTCGAAGTAGCGGAAGGGCGCAGGCAGCGTCGCGACCCCGTACCCGGTGGTGGCTGATACGGTTGAAAGCACCTCGGTGCCATCGGCCGAGATGTCTTCGAACGCTCCCGAGATCGGAACTACCGCGTACTCGAAGCACGTCTCGTTCGGCAGACCCGGCGTGCCGATGTTGCCGTTCGGGTTGAAGGTCTTCGTGCGCGTGCAGCCCAGGGCGACGCCGTTGGTGTCGATCGCGGCTTCGGCGCTCTGCACGGAGGTGCCGACCACCGAGTCGGCCCACGTGAGCACCGAGACGTCGGTCGAGCCCAGGGTAAGCCGCAGCGTGTCTGCGGAGGCCAGCGGTACGTCGGTGAGCTGCAGCGTCACTCCCGCGTCTCCGTTCAAGAGCGGGTCGGTGCTGTCGCCCACCACCAGGTAGCCGTTGCCGGGAAGCGTGGCTCCGGCGGGGAACTCGAAGCCCGTGGCCGAGCCGAGGCTGCGCAGCTTGAGCCCGCCCAGATCCAGCGGCAGCGACTGCGGGTTGAAGAGCTCGACCCACTTGCCGCCCGGGAAGCTGAGGTCGGGCTGGGGCATTGCCTCGCGCACGCCGACGGCGCCGGGGCCGAAGACGTTCAGCGGCACCAGGCCCTGCACGTAGTCGCTGCCCTTCGCAAAGGTCAGCGAATAGAGCGCCGTGCGCGCGGCCTTCGCGACCGCCGTGCCCGTGGCCGCGTTGCTGGTCAGCCACTCGAGCTCGAGGCCTTCACCCACCGACGCGCTGTCGAATGAGTGCTGGGCGAAGAACTCGTCTCTCGCCACCTGGATGCCGATGGTCGCCGACTGGCCGAGGCCCTGCGACACGGTGTCCTGCAGCGTCTTGTAGAGGAAGTAGACGGCGCCCGTTTCCGACAGCTGCGCCTGGAAGGTGAGGTGGCTCAACGGGTCGGACTTCAGTCGGACGTCCGTCCACTGCACGACGAGCACGCGGGGAAAAGCCGCGCCCGCGACGAGGTAGCTGACGTTGCCGGCGCCGAGCACGAGGTCGTCCCAGAAGACCGCGGCCATTGGAGGCACCGCGGGGTCGAGGGCGAGGCTGACATTGGCCGGCAAGGGGGAGGTGCTGCCGAAGCCGACGAAGCCATTGGTCGACACGGTGAAGTTGTCGAACACGCGGCCGAGAATCGGGAAGCGGAAGCCTTCCGCCGAAGGGATGACGGCCGTCGCGTCGTCTGCGTTCGAGAAAGCCAGCGGCTTGACGCCCACGCTTGCGGCGAGGTCGATGAAGCGGGTGGACGCGTTGATGGGCGTCGCGGTGGTCAGTGGGACGCCGTAGATGGCCGAGAAGCCCGCCACCGAACCGAGGTCCCAGGCGAAGGTGACGTCAGTGCCAGGCGTGGTGGGGCTGGGGGTGGCGTTCACTTGGGCGGGCGACGTGACGTTGATCGTTCTTTCGAGCTGGTCGACGTCACCGGCCAGGTTGCGCGCGGCGAAGACGTACGTGGTGGTGCGGCCCGGGTAGACCGAGGCCATGCCGGCCGCGACGCGCGCGGGCGTGTTGGTGACGAAAGCGGTCGGGCCCTGCTTGAGGTAGATCTGCAGCTCGCTGGCGTCCTGCGTGGTCCACGCGGCGGTGGCCGAGGCGCCGGCGGCTCCCACGGCAGCGGGCAGGGTGGCGGTCAGCAGCTTCGGCGGCTTCACCGACAGCACCTGGCGCGCGGCCTTCACGGTGAGCCCGCGGAAGCTGGTCGCCACCAGCTCGACCACGGCGTCTTTCGCCGGCATCGTCAGCCGGAAGCTGCCGCTGGCGATCGCGACGGTGTTCGACGGCAGCGGCTCGTAGACCAGAAGGCCGTCGATCAGCAGCTTCACGCCGATCGCGTTGGTGGTGTTCCAGCTGATGGTCACTTGCTTGCCCACGGTCGCCGCCGAAGGCGAGCTCAGGGCGTCGATGCGCGGCCCCGACCCGACGAAACCTTCGGCGAGGCGGCTCAACGTCACCGCGGGATCCGTCGACTTCACGGTGAGCGTGAACTTCAGCGGGAAGCCCTCGGGAAGCTGCAGCGGCGCGCCACCGTCAGGCGTGCCCGCGTCACTGGTGCCCATGCCGGCGTCGGCGCTGAGCTCGGCGGGCACGGTAAAGTCGAGGGTGCCTTCGTTGACGCGCAAGGCCTCGGTGGTGCGAAGCAGCTCGCCGAAGTTCGCCTCGTTGATGACGAGCTCGTCGGCGCCACCCGTCTTCCACGAGAGGGTGATCTTCTCGCCGCTGCGTGCGGCGGTCGGGGTCAGCTCGAACTGCGTCAGCACCGGGCGGACCTTCACGTGCGCTTCGGCAGTCACCGCGCCTGCGTCACCGGCGAAGGCCTCGAGCCGGTAAGTCGACGTCTTTGCGGGGACGACGTGCGTCACGCCCGAAGGGCCAGGCAACGTCGACCTGGTTCCGTCGCCCGCGACGAGCGCGATCTTCGAGGCATTCAGCGCCGAGTAGACCAGCTGCACTTCATCACCGGCTTCCACCTCGGCCGGCACCGCGACCACGAAGACATCGGCCAGCTGCTCGCCGACCGCGATCTGCACGAACCGCGCGTCGCGGCCGCCATCGCCTTCCGCGCGCAGCACGTACAGCGAGGACTTCGAAGGCTTCACCGTGGCCGACCCGGAAGCGACGCTGCCGTTGACGGGAACCTCGCCGCCCGACGGGTCAGTGAGACTGACGGCCTTTGCGCCGGTGGTGGTGAAGGACAGGGTGACTTCTTCGCCCGCCTGCACACTGCTGCGGCTCGCAGTGAAAGCGATGATTTTCGGAGGCGCGGGAGCCGGGTCGGCGGGAATCGGTGCAGGGCACGCCGCTAGCAGCAGGGTGGCGCTGAGCGCCGAGAGTCGGATCATCATGGTGCTTAACTTCCTTGAAGGAGCGGCCTTGAACTTCACCCTCTACCCGTTAATTCAATCGCAAACACTGCGTCAAAAAGCCCCACGTCGCAGTGAGCCCCACACATGTCACCCTTTGGCCGGCGCGAACGGCGCAGGTAGCATGCGCCGATGATTCACGAACTCTGGCTCGCGCTGCGCGGCACGCACATGCAGTCAGCGAAGCGGCCGGGGGCCCTGGCGCTGCAGCCCATCAACCCGGCCTGGATTCGTGAAGGTTCGCCGCAAGCGAGCGCGACGATGCTCACCCAGACCAGCCGCGTTTGCTCGGGAATCTGGGAGTGCACCGCCGGCTCATTCGACTGGACCTTCGACGTCGACGAGGTGGTGCAGATCCTCGAGGGCGAGGTCCACGTCGAGTCAGAAGGGAAGACGCAGATTCTCGCTGCGGGCACGACCGCATTCTTCCCGTGCGGTCTCACCACGCGCTGGCACGTGCCGAAGTACGTGAAGAAGTTCTTCACCCATCAGAGCCCGGGCCGCGTGCTCCAACTCGCCGCGAAAATCGGGAACGCCTTCCGCAAGGGCCTTCAGCCCCTGATGGTGGCGGTGGCAATGGTGCTCACCCCTGAGACGCTGGTGCCCGCTATAGCAGCGTGCCTTTGAGAATCAGGCTCGCGCTGGTGAAGTAGATCAGCACGCCGGTGACGTCGACCAGGGTCGCGACGAAGGGGGCCGAGGCAGTTGCGGGGTCGAGGCCGAGGCGGCGAAGTATGAAGGGCAGCATCGAGCCGCAGAGCACCCCGAAGAGGACGACGCCAAAGAGGCTGAACGCGACGGTGATCGCGATCATCGCGTAGTGCGGCCCGTACAGCTTTTCCCGCATCGGCCAGAAGTAGATGCGCAGGAAGCCGATCGCCGACAGCAGCAGGCCGAGGCCGAGGCCGTTTCGCAGCTCGCGGCCCGCGACCTTCCACCAGTCTTTGAGCTCGATCTCGCGCAGCGCCAGCGCACGGATGATCAGCGAGGTGGCCTGGCTGCCCGAGTTGCCGCCGGAAGAGATGATCAACGGAATGAAGAGGGCCAGCACGACCGCGCGCGCGATCTCTTCCTCGAAGTAGCTCATCGCGGTGGTGGTCAGCATCTCGCCGACAAGCAGCACCGCGAGCCAGCCGCCGCGCTTCTTCACCATGCCGACGAAGCCGATGTCCATGTACGGGGCATCGAGGGCTTCCATGCCGCCGAGGCGCTGAATGTCTTCGGTCGCCTTGGCTTCGGCGACGTCGAGCACGTCGTCGACGGTGATGATGCCCAGCAGCACGCCGCGCGAGTCGGTGACGGGCAGCACCGTGCGGTCGTACTTCTCGAAGGTGGTGATGACTTCTTCGCGGGTCGCGGTCGCCTGAAGCGAGACCAGCTGCCGCGCGGGAATCTCGCCTACCGATTGGGAAGGAGCAGCCATCACCACCTCGCCCAGCCGCACGTCGGCGAGCAGCATGCCCTTGTCGTCGCTGACGTAGAGCACGTTCAGCGTCTCGACCCCTTTGCCGCGCGTCCGCACGTGATCCAGCGCCTCGGCGGCCGTCATCGTCGGGCGCACCGCCAGGTACTCGGGCGTCATGAAGCGGCCGGCGCTGCCTTCCGGGTAGCCCAGCAGCTGCCGGGCGATGCGCAGCTCTTCGGGTTTCAGCGTCTCGAGCGCGCGCTTGGTGACCTCGGCGGGGAGCTCTTCGAAGAGGCGCGTGCGATCGTCGGGCGCCATCTCATTGAGGATCCCGACCAGCTGATCGCTGGTGAGGGTGCTGACGATCTGGGCCTGTTGATCGAGCGGCAGGTACTCGAAGGCGAGGCTCGCCTTGTCGCGCGGCAGGATCCGGAAGATGACGCCGCTGTCCTCGGGAGGAAGATCCTCGAGGATCTCGGCGATGTCCGGCGCATCCAGCTCTTCGAAAGCGATGCGCAGCGTTTCCCAATCCTTCTTGAGGATCAGCTCCTCGTACTCGGGCTTGAGAAAGTGGCCGAGCACGAGACCTCGATACGCCTTGGAAGAGGGACTAGATGACCTTCTTGAATGCTTCTTCGATCTTCGACTTCGTCGGGCCGGCGAGCTGGTCGACGACTTTGCCACCCTTGAACATCAGCAGGGTGGGGATTGATCGAATGCCGTACTGCATCGCCGTCGCCTGGTTCTCGTCGACGTCGACCTTCACGACAGTGACCTTGCCCTTGTAGGTGGCGGCGAGCTCGTCGAGCGCCGGAGCGATCGCCTTGCACGGCCCGCACCAGGTGGCCCAGAAGTCGACCAGCACGGGCTCGGTGGAGTCGAGGACCTTGGACTTGAACTCTGCATCGCTGACGTTGATCGTGTCTTTGCCCATGGTGGTTCGCGGCTCCGGCTAGAGGTTCAGGTAGCGCAATAATAGCGTCGCAGGTGCGCTGCAAGAGATGCCGGGATAAGAAGAAACCCCGTGAAGCTCTTTCTTCCCCAGAAGACCCTCGAAGACTGGTCGGTGAGCGACAAGGCCGACCTCGAAGAAGGCCGGCTTGTCGTTCGTGAAGGCGCGTCGAACCACGCGGTTACCCCGGCGGTGCACTTCGTGAAGGTCGTCAGCGGCAACGACGCCCACCAGCTCACGGGCCGGGTGAAGACGATGAAGCAGCTCGACGAGCTCGGCGCCGAGCACATGATGGACTCGGTGCTGCTGGGCGAGACGGCGTTCGAGGTGATCCCCGGGTACGTGACCGAAATCCTCGCTCCGCCGCCGGCCGCGAGGCCCGACCCGAAGAAGAAGCAGATCTCGCCCGAAGCGGATTTGCTGGCTGCCTTCATCCTCGACAAGCTGTAGACGCCAGGGAAGATGTCTCTGCAAGGCGTGAAGATCGCGCTGACGGCGTCGCGCGAGCGCTGCGAAGCGATCTCCTTCCTGCTCGAAGACGAAGGCGCCGACCTCGTTCATTTGCGGCTGCTCGAGCTGCGGCCTCCCAGCGATGCCCGACCATTCGCGGCGATGGTCGAACAGCTGCCGCGACACCCCTGGATCCTGCTCTCGTCGCTGGAGGCGGTCGCCGCGCTTTGGGACGGCGCGCGGGTCGCCGGCACGCTGCCGGGCTTGAGCAAGGTGGGCTTCATCGCCGCCGACGCCGCGGTCGCCCGCATGCTCACTGCGCTGGGCCAGCCGCCGCGGTTCCAGCTGCCCGGCCCACTGCCGCTCGAGGCCGACACCGAAGTTCTGGTGCCGCTGGGTGATGCCAGCAGCCCGTGGCCGCGGACGCTGGCCGAAGCCGGCGCACTGGCGATCTCGGTGCTCGCGTGGACACCCGCTGACGTGGCGCTGCCCGACGCGGCTCCACAGCTGATCCTCTTCGAGTCGCCGGGCACGCCATCGGCGCTTCACCGCGATCGGCCGCAGTGGCTCGACGGGGCGGTGCGGGTGGCGGGGTCGGCCTCGGTCGCAGACGAGCTCTTGCGGCTGGGCTTCCCGGCGCACACCGTCGCACGGGGGGGGTCGCTTGAGCTTCTCGACGCGGCGCAGGCGGCCTGGAAGAGGTAACGTTCGCGCCCCCATGCGCAGGCACGCCTTTCTTCTTTTGATCCCCGCGGTGACGTTCGCCGCCTCCATCGTCCCCCACACCCTCGCCCAGCGCGCCGCCGAGTCTGATCGCATCGCGCTGGTGCAGGTGCTATCGCGGCAGACGATCGTGAAGAACGACGATCCGCGCACGATGCGCACGGTCAGCCACCTCGCCGTCGCTGAGAGCTTCAAGGGCGAGGGCGCACCGTACGTCGAGCTGGTGCAGGTGGGCGGGAAGTACGGGCTCTACGAGCTGCACGTGCCGGGCGACGCGAAGCTCGAGGTCGGCGCCACCGCGCTCGTCTTTCTTCGCTGCCCACAGCCCAACATCTGCTCGCTGGTGGCGCTCGGCGCCGGCGCGCTGCAGATGGTCGAGGGCAAGCTGCTGGTGCCCGACCTCGCGACAGGCACGGTGAGCCCGCAGACGCTGGCCGAGGTCGTGCGGCAGCTGCAGCCGGCGAAGGAGAAGAAGCCTTGAAGCGCCTGGCCGCCGTCGCGCTGATGCTCGGCTCTTCGTTGGCGCTCGCCCAGTTCACGACGCCCCAGTACCTGCCCTTCAAGATGGTGAACGGGCAGTCGGATCCCTTTCGCTATTACCTCGACAACCGCACCGCGACGCCTGGCAACCTGAGCCTCCAGTCGGTGCAGACGGCGACGCTGAACGCGTGGGGCACCTGGAACGCGGTCAGCTGCGCGGTGCCGAAGACGGTGAGCAACGGCTTCACCAGCGGCATCGTGCCCGACCCTTCGGATCCGTACGACGCGTTCAACGTGAACCCGGTGTGGATCGTGTCGAACACCGACAAGTACTACTTTCCGTTGTTCGGCAGCTCGTACGTGAAAGGCACCGCGCTGCCCTTCAGCTTCGCGGGCATGCTGGTGAACTGCGACGTGTACCTGAACGGGGTCGGCATCAACTGGTCAGTGTCCCCGGCGACGCCGACGGGAAGCGTCGACCTCGAGACGGTGCTGCTCCATGAGATGGGGCACTGCCTCGGCCTCGAGCATTGGCAGGAGCCCGGCGGAGTGCCCAACGTGATGACGGGCGCAGTACAAGAAGGTTTCCAGCGCCGCTCGCTGGCCAGCCCCGAAGACGTGTCGGCGCTGTGCGATCGCAACCCGGTGCAGGGCGGGGTGGGCTCGCCGTGTCTCGCCGACGGCGGCTGCGGCGGATCCGTTGGCCAGAAGTGCGTCAACCAGCCCCTGACCAGCGGCTTCGCGAAGTTCTGCACCGTCGGCTGCACCACCGGCACCGGCGCCGTCTGCGAGCTGCCGCTGTACTGCGAGCCGTCGACCTTCTTCAACCCTGCCTCGAACGGCGCTTGCCTTCGCGCGACGAACACGGTGACCAAGGTCGGCGCCGCCTGCACGCTCGACAACCAGTGCAACTCGTCGCTCGGCAAGTGCCAGCCGGAAGACACGCACCCGTCGGGCTACAAGCGCTGGTTTCAGGGCTACTGCTACCAGACGTGCGCGGTCGGCCAGCCGATGTGCCCTGCGGGCAGCCAGTGCACCAACATCGGTGAGCCCGTGCCGATCTGCCTGCTGTCGTGCCGCGTGGGCCTGGCCGACTGCCGCAACGGCTACTCGTGCGCGCAGACCGTCAATGGCGGTGTCTGCATTCCTTCATGCTTCGCCGATGCCGACTGCGGCGACGTCGTGAACGTCCAGTGCCGCACCTGCGACGGGCTCTGCGTCGGGCGGCAGAACAACTCGGGCCGCATCGGGGACCTCTGCACGATGGACGCGCAGTGCGGCGCCGGCCAGGTCTGTACCGCGCTGGATCCTTCGAAGCCGACCAAGCAGTGCACCATCGGCTGCGCGGCAGGGTGTGGCACGTGCCCGACGGGCTCAGGTTGCCAGCCGCTGCCTCCGAGCAACTCGCTGGCGTGTCTGCGCACCTGCACCGGGGCCGGCACCTGTCCGCTGGGCGCGCGCTGCGCGAACCTGCCCACGGGCCGCGCCTGCCTGCCGGCCTGCACCAACAGCCTCGACTGCCCGGTGGGCCAGGATTGCAACAATGGCGAGTGTTACAACCCGGGCGAAGACGACGCCGGCTGTGGCGCTTTCTGCGGCATGGTCGACGCGGGCAAGCCGATTCCTCCCATCAAGAAAGACGCGGGCACGGGCGGTGGCGGCACGGGCGGCTGCGGCTGTTCGACTTCCGGCGAGCTGTCGGGCCTGCTCGCGATGCTCTTCGTCGGGTTCGGGTTGTCGCGGCGTGGCCTGAGGAAGCAGTGACGCAGGCGCCTCCCGCCGCGCGCATGCCGCAGGACTTCAGCCTCGACTTCGTGCTCAAGGCGCTGGTCGCGGTTCGCGCGTTGAACGTCGACCAGGCGAACGAGATCCTCACCCAGGAAGTGGCGGCGCGGGCGCGGGTGGTGAAGACGTCGGGCCTCGAGAAGTACGACGTCTCGCCGATCGAGATCGTCGCGGCTTTCGCGATGCCAAAGCTGGATCAAGATCGCTTGAGCGAGCTCGTCGCGAAGGCCGCGAACATCGGCTACCGCAAAATCGACCCGCTGAAGCTCGACCAGAGCGCAGTGACCCGCATCATCTCGCGGCCGTACGCGCAGAAGAACGTGATCCTGCCGCTGGCCGTCGAGGCGGGCACGTTGATCGTCGCCGTCGCGAACCCCTTCAGCCCTCAGCTGTTCCAGGATCTGCAGCGGCTCGCGGCGATGAAGGTGGTGCCGGTGCTCTCGGCGAAGGCCGACATCTTGAAGGGCATCGCCGACGTCTACGGGTTCCGGCGCACGCTGGCCGCCGCCGCCAGTGACTTCGCCGACACCGCCGCTGTCAGCAGCAACTTCGAGCAGTTGGTGCAGCTGTCTTCGGGGCAGGAGCTCGACGCCTCCGACAAGCCCGTCGTGCAGGCGGTGGAATTCCTGCTGCGGTACGCGTTCGACAACCGCGCGTCCGACATTCACATCGAGCCCAAGCGCGACAAGTCGACGGTGCGCTTCCGCATCGATGGCGTGCTTCACAACGTCTACACGCTGCCGAACCAGGTCCACCCGCCGGTGGTGTCGCGCATCAAGATGATCTCGCGCATCGACATCAGCGAGAAGCGCAAGCCCCAGGACGGCCGGATCAAGATCGATCGCGAAGGCCGCGAGGTCGAGCTCCGGGTCTCCACGCTGCCGACCGCCTTTGGCGAGAAGGTGGTGATGCGCATCTTCGACCCCGAGTCGCTGGCCACCGATCTGTCGGCGCTGGGGTTCGACCCGGTCGAACGGCAGATCTTCGAGTCGTGGATCGCGCAACCGCACGGCCTCATCCTCGTCACGGGCCCAACGGGCAGCGGCAAGACGACGACTCTCTATTCGGCCTTGAAGGCGCTGGCAGGGCCCGACGTCAACGTCACCACCATCGAAGACCCGATCGAGATGGTGTGGGAAGCGTTCAACCAGGTGCAGGTGCAGCCGAAGCTCGGCCTCGATTTCGCCGGAGCGCTGCGCCACATCCTTCGGCAGGATCCCGACATCATCATGGTCGGCGAGATTCGCGATCCCGAGACCGCCGAGAACGCCATCCAGTCGGCGCTCACCGGCCACCTCGTGCTCTCGACGCTGCACACCAACGACTCGGTGGGCGCCGTGGGCCGGCTCGTCGACCTCAAGGTCCCCCCCTTCTTGCTCGCGTCGAGCTTGCTGGGCGTGATGGCGCAGCGGCTGTTGCGGAAGATCTGCATTCACTGCTCGATTCCCGTCGCGTTGGCGCGGGAAGAGATCGAAGCGCTGCAGGTGCCGGTGCCGCTGCTCGAAGGCGGGCTGCAGGCGGCGCGCGGCAAGGGCTGCGTGAAGTGCCGCGGCACCGGGTACCTGGGCCGCACGGGCATCTTCGAGCTCTTCTCGGCGACGTCGGAAGTCCGGCAGCTGGTCAGCAGCGGCGGATCTGCGTCCGATCTCACCGCGGCGGCGAGGCGGGCTGGCTTGAGGTCACTGCGTGAAGCGGCGGTGCTGAAGCTCGCGCAAGGGCTGACGTCGTTCGAAGAGGTCCTTCGAATGACTTCCACCGCCCAGTGGTAGGTTGCTTTGGCAATGTTCCGGGCCGGGTGTCTGCTGGTTTTGCTGCTCGCGCCCATGGCGCGCGCGGGCGTCGACGCCGAGCCGCCTCCGCTGACGCCGAAGCTGAACCTGGGCGAGAAGTTCCTGGTTCGCGCCTTCGAAGCGAACAGTGCCGCGAAGAAGCAGGCGCAGCCGCTGACCCAGGTGACGGTCGACCGGATGAACGAAGCACAGCTGAACCTCGTCCAGGAAAGAGATCTGCCGGAACACCTTGCGACGCCTCCGGGCTGTGGGCTGGATGGCGCCTGTGCCAACGGGCTGGCGATCGCCTCGGGCGCGCGGTTCATCGTCAACGGGCGCATCGACCTCTTCGACGATCGCTACCTGATCAGCGCGTCGGTGTTCGATCACCAGAAGTCGGAAGTGCGGATCAAGTCGCAGCGCGAGGTGACCGATGCCGGGCTGCTGATGCAGGCGATGAACGAGATCGCCGACGAGCTGCTGGCGCCATTCGGGGTGCCCCCGAAGGTCGAGCTCAAGCTGGCCGATCGCGTCGACGCGCTGGGCTTCAACCTGGGGCTGAAGCTCGGCACCACGCTACTGACGAGCCTGTTCCGGCTGGCGCCCGTCGGTGAGCTCGAGCTCGGCTTTCGCGTCTCGTACGCCTGGCTCGTCTTCCTGCAGATTGGCTTCGGCGTCGCCTTCGATCAGACGATTCAGACCAGCGTCGGCCTCACCCCGGGCCTGCTGGGCGTGCGCTACCACTTCAGATCCGACAAGAACCTCCAGCCCACGGTGGGCGGAGGTGTGGGCGTGATCAGCACGATCAACGCCGCGCAGGGCAAGACGCGTCTCAGCCTGATCTTCAACGTCGGGGCGCTGTACCTCGTCACCCAGCACGTCAGCGCCAGCATGGAGGTCTCGATGGATGTGCTGGGCCTCGCGTACGGTGTGGCCGAGAAGACGAGCGCACTCACGGGCTTGAACTTTGGCGTGTCGCTGGGCATCAACTACCGCTTCTAGAAACAGGGACTTCCTACAAAATGCGCCATCTGCCTGTCGCCGCCGCGCTGCTCTGGTTGACCGCTTGCCCCTCGAAGGAAGAACAGGGGCCTGACCCGAAGGCGCAGGCCGACGGGCTCTACCTCGCGGGAACCGCCGCCTACATGAAGGGCGACTTCAAGCAGGCGCATGATCATTACGCCGAAGTGAAGAAGCTGAACCCGAAGGATCCCCGGCTGCCGGCCGCCGAAGGCGAGGTCTACCTTGCCGAGGTGAAGCTCGACGATGCGCTGAAGAGCTTCGACGAAGCGGTCAAGCTCGAGCCGAAGCGGGCGACCACCTGGAGCCGCATCGGCTTCATCCACTCGCTCAAAGGCAACCCCACGGAAGCGAAGGAAGCGCTGACGAAGGCGCTCGAGCTCAACCCTCGCGACTTCAACGCGCTCGAGTCGGTGGCCGAGATGGATCTGAAAGAAGGGAAGCTCGACGAAGCGGTGAAGCACTTTCTCGGCGCGTCGGAAGCGGCGCCCGACACGGTGAAGCCGGCGCTGGTGATGCGCGCAGTCGAAGAGCTGACGAAGGGGAACCGCGAGCCCGACGCGCTGAAGCTGCTGGAAGAATCGGTGAAGAAGGGCGTGCACTCGCCCGAGCTGTACAACGAGCTCGGCGATCGCCTGGTCGCGGCGGCCCGGTTGCCCGAGGCCGTCGAGGCGTACACGATGGCCGCGAAGGGCACTCCCAATGATCCCGCACTTTGGGAACTCGTCGGCGAGCTGCAGATGCGCCTCGACAAGCCGGCCGACGCCGAGGCCGCGTTTCGGGAGTCGCTGCGGATCAAGGATCGCGGCGTCGTCCACGCCTCGCTGGCCCGCATCTGCCGGGCGCGAAAGGACGCGGCGTGCCTGAAGGCGGAGCTCGATCTCGCGCTGACGAAGGCGTCGGGCGAAGAGCCGCGCGAGCTGATCGACATCGCCGACCTGCTCGCCTCAGTGGGCCGCAAGCCCGACGCGCTGGCGCTGCTGAAGGGGTTTGCGGACGAGGAAGATCAGCAGGGCGACGGGGCGCTGCAGCTGAAAGTCGCGAGGCTTGCGAAGGACGTCGGCGACAAGGCGGCCGTGAAGACCGCCTGCGATCGCGTGCTGGACGGCGGCGTGAAGCGCTGCCCCTAGGCTTTTCCGCCCAGCATCTTCCGGTACACGCCGACCACGGTGCCGAGGATCTGCGTCTGCTTGAACTCGGACTTGTGGACGTAGATCGGCTGGAAGTCTTTGTTCGCGGGCTGGAAGCGGACGCGATCGCCTTCCGGGAAGTAGCGCTTCACCGTCGCCTCGTCCTCGATCAGCGCGACGACGATCTCTCCTGGTGACGCCGACGCCGTCTTGCGAACGAACAGGTAGTCGCCGTCGAAGATGCCGTCGTCGATCATCGACTGGCCTTTGACCCTCAACGCGAACACCTCTTTCCCCGCGCCACCCAGCAGGAAGCTGTCGATGCGCACCGAGTCTTCGACGTTCTCGGTCGCGAGCAGCGGCGCGCCGGCGGCGACGCGGCCAAGCAGCGGGACCTCGATCATCCCCGACTCGCGCTTGTTGTTGCCCATGCCCAGCACCATGCGCGCGCGCTTCGTCGGCACCAGGCTGCGGCTCTGCTGCTCGCCGCGGGTGAGGTAGCCCTTGCGCTCCAACGCCTTGAGGTGGTCGTTCACGCCGTTGGTCGAACGGATGTCCATCTCTTCGCCAATCTCTCGAATGGTCGGCGGAAACCCGCGATCTTCAGAGCCACGCACGATGAACTGCAGGATTTCTTTCTGGCGGTCGGTGAGCTCGTCCATGGCAGCCTCAGGGTGGGGCAGGGGTTCAAACGTTCAGGTGAACGCAGGTTCCCTGAACATGTGGGTAGTGTCAATTTTTGGAACGCCAAAGACGTTCAACCCCCCGTCAGGCGTAGGGTTTGGTATCCGAAGGCTGCCGATGCTGCGACTCGCTAAAACGGGGCTGGTGCTGTGGGTGCTGGCAGGCGCCGGTCTTGCCGCATGTGATGGCCACCTGAACAAAAAAGGCTTCTTCCAGAAAGGGAGCCTTCGGTACCGGGTCGCCGCTCCCGATGCGTCGCAGTGGCAGCAGCTGAAGTTCGCGGGCAACGATCTCGCCTGGGTCCACCTGGGCAGCGCGCACGTGCTCTCGATGAACGCCACCTGCCAGGACCACGGCGACCCGGGCCTCGACGTGCTCACCACCCACCTGATGTTCGGCTTTTCCGAGCGCACGCTGAAGTCGCGCACGCAGCAGCTGCTCGACGGCCGCGAGGCGATGCTCTCGAATTACGAGGCGAAGCTCGACGGCGTGCCGGTAGAGATCGACGTCGCCGTCTTGAAGAAAGACGACTGCGTGCACGACTTCATCTACGTCTCGCCGCCCGGCCGCGCGCAGGAACACAAGCCCGAGTTCGACCGTTTGCTCTCGCAGTTCACTGCGGAGCATTTTTGAGCGCCGACCCGCCACCGCCCCCGCCTTCTGAACCGCAGGGCGAGACCACCCAGGTCCATTCGCTGCAGCCCGAGTTCGGGGACATGGTGCAGCAGGAGCTCGAGTCGCTGCTGCCCTTCACCGCGCGCGTCCGTCAGTTCTTCGAAGTGATGGGGGGCATGGTGGTGATGTCGGGCCGCGCGATCGCCCGCGCCTTTCGCCCGCCCTTCGGCCTCGGCGACCTCTCGTATCAGATGGTCGCGCTTGGCCAGCGGTCACTGTCGATCGCCACCCTCGTCGCGATCTTCGCGGGCCTCGTCATCTCGCTGCAGTTCGCCTACTTCCTCGCGCGCTTCGGCGTGCAGCACACCGTCGGCAAGGTCGTGGTGCTGACGCTCTTCCGCGAGCTCGGCCCCGTGCTCACCGCGCTGACCGTCGGGGCCCGCATCGGCTCGGGCATCACCGCCGAGCTCGGCTCGATGAAGGTGACCGAGCAGCTCGACGCGATCGCGGCGCTGGGCGCCGACCCGATCAAGAAGCTCGTCGGCCCCCGGTTGATCGCTTGCACCGTCGTCCTGCCCGTGCTTACCGCGCTGGCCGACGTGTTCGGCCTCGTCGCCGGCTCGCTGGTCGTCTACAGCGAGTACGACATTCCGCTCGAGCAGTTCTACCGATCGGTGGTCGAGACGGCGACGCTGGCCGACTTCGGGTCGGGCATCGCGAAGAGCGCGATCTTCGGCTTCGTGATCGGCAGCGTCGGCTGCTTCAAGGGCTTCAACGTCACCGGCGGCACCGAAGGCGTCGGCCGCGCTACCACCGAGACCGTCGCGATCTCTTCGGTCGCGATCTGCCTTTCTGACTTCTTCCTGACCAAGCTCTTCCTCTCGCTTTGAAGACGCTCATTGAATACCAGGATGTCTACAAGGCGTTCGGGAAGAAGAAGATCTTCGAAGGCCTGGACCTCGAGATCCAGCAGGGCGAGACGCTGACGATCATCGGCGGCTCCGGCAGCGGCAAGAGCGTGCTGCTCAAGTGCCTCATCGGGCTGCTCTACCCCGACGCGGGCGCCGTGCTGTTCGACGGCAACGACGTGACGCAGATGAACGAAAAAGGCCTGCGCGGCGTGCGCAAGCGCGTGTCGATGGTGTTCCAGAGCTCGGCGCTCTTCGATTCCCTGAACGTCGGCGAGAACATCGCGTACCCGCTGCGCGAGAACATGCGCGACCTGTCGGAAGACGAGATTCGCGAGCGCGTGGCGAAGAAGCTCGAGCTGGTGAACCTGCCCGGAATCGAGGCGATGAAGCCGTCTGATCTGTCGGGCGGCATGCGCAAGCGCGTCGGCCTCGCGCGCGCGATCGCAACGGATCCGGAAGTGATCTTGTGGGACGAGCCGACCACCGGCCTCGACCCGATCAGCACGCGCATCATCGACGAGCTGATCATCTCGATGAAGAAGACGCTGGGCGCCACCAGCGTGGTGGTGACGCACGACATGGACAGCGCTTTTCGGGTCAGTGACCGCATGGCGATGCTGGCGCGCCGGAAGATCGTGGAATCGGGAACTGTTTCCCAGATGCAGAGCTCGAAGAATCCTGACGTTCGGGCATTCTTCGACGCGAGGAAGTGAAGGGGATCGATGGCCACCCAGAGTCCAGCAGAACGCGACCGCAGAATCGTCATCCGGGCGGGGCTCTTCGTCGGGCTCGGCCTGCTGCTGGCGGCCATCGTCATCTTCCTCATCGGCAAAGAACGAAACCTCTTCGACAAGCAGGTCGTCTACTTCGGCGCTTTCGAGAACGTCGATGGCCTCGTGCTGGACGCGCCGGTGCGGCTCGGTGGGCTGCAGGTGGGGCGGGTGACGAAGATCAAGTTCGCGCCCGACCTGGGCGACAAGCGCATCATGGTGACGATGGAAGTGGCGACCCAGTTCCGCGATCGCATTCGCCGCGACTCGGTGGCGCGCGTGACGGGCCGCGGCGTGCTCGGCGACAAGGCGGTCGACATCTCGCTGGGCTCGCCCGAGGCCGAAGCGATTTCCGGCAACGGCGAGATCACCACTGGCACCTCGGGCGACATCTCGAGCTTGCTGAAGGCCACGGGCGAAATCATCGACAACGCCGTCGGCATCACGCGCGATTTGAAGTCAGGCGTCGCGGCCTACACGGCGCCCGAAGTCCGCAACGACGTCGCGGTGCTGGTGAAGAGCGCGCGCAACATCGTGGAAGAGATCGAAGGCGGGAAGGGTGTCTTCCACGCGCTCATCTACGACAAGCGCACCGCCGACGACATTCGCGCGATGATCGCGTCGGCCAGCTCGAGCGCCGCGCGCCTCGACTCAGCGATTGGCAACGCCGAAGCGATCTTGAAAGACATCCGTACCGGCGACGGCACAGCCCACGCGCTGATCTACGACCAGAAGGTGGCGAAGGCGATCAACAGCCTCGGCGACGCAGCGAGCGAAGTGTCCACCCTGATTCACGACGCCAAGACCAGCAAAGACGGCGCCGTGTATCAGCTCGTCTATGGCGACGCGCGCTCGATGCTCGCCGACCTCGGCATCGCGGCCCGCGACATCAAAGACATCACCACCAAAATCAAGGCGGGCGAAGGCTCGCTGGGCGGGGTGATCAACGACCCCACCGTCTACGAGGATCTGAAAGAGGTGCTCGGCAACGTGAAGCGCAACCGCATCCTGCGCGAGCTCGTTCGGCTGTCGATCAGCAATGGCGAGAACCTCGACAAGGTGGGGAAGCCTGCGCCTGCGCCGCAGAAGTGAGCTGTAAGCGCTGGGCCTACGTCGCCGCGTTGTTGGTCACCTCTGCTGGCACGCGTAAACTCTGACCCACCTTGCCGCGCCCCACTTTGTTGTTCGTCGATGACGAGGCAAACGTTCTCGAAGTCCTCACCCGGATGTTCGAGAAGCGCTTCGAGATCGTCTGCGCAAGCTCGGGCCCCGAGGCGCTGAAGATCCTCAAGAGCCGGCCGATCGACCTGCTGCTGACAGATCAGAAGATGCCCGAGATGACGGGCATTCAGCTCGCGCGCGCGGCGCGAGAGCTCGGCATCGAAGTGACGACGATTCTGCTCACCGCGTACACCGACCCGGGCGAGATCATCGCCGCGATCAACGAGGGCCAGGTCTACCGGTACGTCACCAAGCCGTGGGACGTGAACGACCTGTCGATGACGGTGAAGAACGCGATCGAGTCTGTCGAGCTGAAGAAGGAAAAGAACCGGCTGCTCGAGAGCCTTCACAAGCGCATCGAGGCGCTGAACGTTCTGTACGAGGTCAGCCGCACCAGCGCCGGCGACGCGCACTCGTTGGACGCGATCGTCGATCGCCTGTTGTCGGTGGTCGGCCGGGTGCTGCCGCACGATGTGAGCGCCGTGGTGATCGACGCGGGCGACGGCACCAATGCCTCGCTGCGAATTCGCTGTCGCTCGGTCGTCTCGGAAAAGGCCCTCATTCACGTGAAGGAATCGGTGCTCTCGGCCCATCGCAAGAGCGCCGGGGTGCTGCTTCCGGAAGAAAAGATGCTGACCCGCATCACGGGCACCACGACTGCGGATCCGGCGGCGCCCTCGGGTTTTCCCAGCGCGTTGTCGGTGCCGCTGGTCGCCACCGGCCGGGTGGCAGGCACGCTGTCGATTTTCTCGGGCGAGGCGACCTACGCGCTCGAAGACGGCGAGCTGCTGGACCTGCTGGTCAACCAGACCACCGACGCGATCGATCACCTGCGCGCCGCCGAGCTGTCGGCCCGCCGCCGCATCGAACGCATGGTCGAGGCGATGGCCGACGGCGTGCTGCTGCTCGACGAGAAGAACGAGCTCGTCGTCGTCAACCCGGCTGCGCGGCGCTTCCTTCAGCTGGGTGATGACCCGGCGCACCTGACCCCGAAGCACCTGGCCGAGAAGCTGGGGTTCGCGCCGTGGGACATGGTGCGGGGCTGGGAATACGGTGGGCAGAAGTCCTTTCGCGACGAGCTCAAGCTGTTCGAACGCACGGTCGCGCTGACGGTGAACCCCGTCGCCGAAGAGTCGGGCCTGCTGCGCGGCGTGGTGGTGGGCTTGCGCGACATCAGCGAACAGAAGGCGCTCGAAGAGCGCAAAGACGAGTTCGTGCAGATGGTCAGCCACGAGCTGCGCACACCGCTGACGTCGATCACTGGGGCGCTCGACCTGGTGCTGAACCACATCACCGGCGAGGTGAACCTGAAGCAGCGCCGCTTCCTCGACATGGCGCGCGAGTCGACCGAGAAGCTCAACGCGCTGGTCGACGATCTGCTCGACCTCTCGAAGTTCGCGAACAAGAAGATGCGGATGAGCTTCGAGTTCACGCACCTCGACGAGGTCGTGAGGCGCGCGGTCGAGAAGTACGGCCCGGCGATGCACCAGAAGCGGCTGAACGTCAGCGTCAAGTCGGCCGACGGCCCGGTGAAGGTGCTGGTCGACCCGGGCCGCATCCACCAGGTGCTCAACAACCTGCTCACGAACGCGGTGAAGTTCACGCCCGACGGCGGCGAGGTGGCGATCGAGCTGACGCAGGCGCCGGACGCTCCGGGGTTCGTGTCGTTGAGCGTGTCGAACACCGGCGACCCGATCGCCGAAGGGGATCTCGAGAGGATCTTCGACCGCTTCGAGCAGGCCCGGTCGCGGGCGACGCGCGCGATTCGCGGCACGGGCCTGGGGCTGTCGATCTGCCGGAACATCGTCGAAGGCCACGGCGGCCGCATCTGGGCCGAGCCCGTGCTGGCCGGAGCGCGCTTCGTCACCGTGCTCCCGGTCGAGCCTGGCGTCGAGAAGCTGAACCCGGTCGATCACCCGGACCCGCTGCCCACCGTCGGCCCCCGCATCACGCGAGGCACGGTGCTGGTCGTCGAAGACAACCCGACGCTGGCGTGGATCCTCAAAGCGACGCTGATCGCGCGGCAGTTCCGCGTCGTCATCGCGCACTCGGGCGAAGAGGCACTGGCGGTGGCGCGGAAGCTGAAGCCCGACGTGATCACGCTCGACATCCGGCTTCCCGACATCGACGGCCTGAAGCTGGCCGACATCTTCCGGCACGACCCCGAGACGCGGCACGCGCGGGTGATGGTGATCTCGGGCTTCCACGAGCGCGAGGCAGCGATGCGCGCCGGGGCCAGTGGGTTCTTGCTGAAGCCGATCAAGCCCGACACGCTGGTCGCTTCGGTCGAGTCACTGATGGCGGTGACGACGCGGCGCAAGGGCAGCGTGCTGGTGATCGATGACGACGCGCAGATTCGCGCGATCTGCGTCGAGGTGCTGCACAACCTGGGCTTCCAGGCCGACCAGGCGGCGACGCTGGCCGAGGCGCGGCAGGCGATCGTCGACCACCGGCCCGACCTGCTGTTGCTGGACGTGATGCTCCCCGACGGCGATGGCTTCAGCTTCTTCGAGGCGCTGAAGGCCGAGCGCGCGTCGAGCCCGCTGTCGGTGATCTTCGTCTCTGCCCGCACCGAGACGACGTCGAAGGTCCGCGCGCTGAAGCTGGGCGGTGACGACTACCTGACCAAGCCCTTCGATGCGCTCGAGCTCGGAGCGCGGGTCGAGTCGGTGCTGCGCCGCCGCACGGAAGAAGGGTCGCCGTCGCCGACCACGATGCTGCCGGGGTCGATGGCGATCGAGCGCGAGGTGCAGCGGCGGCTGAAGGCGCGCGAGCCTTTCGCGTTCTGCTACCTCGATCTCGACAACCTCAAGGCCTACAACGACTACTACGGGTTCGCGAAGGCCGACGGCGTCGTGCGGCAGACGGCAGATCTGATGCGCGAGATCATGGGGCAGCACGGCCAGCCGGGTGACTTCCTCGGGCACGTCGCGGGCGATGACTTCGTCTTCATCACCACGAACGAGACGTGCGACGTGATCTGCCAGAAGGCGATCGACGCGTTCGATCGAATCATCCCGCTCTACTACGACCGGACGGATCGCGACCGCGGCTACATCGAGACGGACGATCGCTTCGGCGAGAAGCGGCGGTTTCCGATCATGAGCGTGTCGGTGGTGGCGGTGATGTCAACGGGGCAGGCCGACCACTCAGACCTCGCCCGCCAGGCCGCAGAGCTGAAGAAGCGCGCGAAGGCGGTGGTGGGCAGCGTCTTCCTCCGCAACGACCGCGACCTGCCGGCCATTCAGAGCGCGTGACGTGCGGCTCTCGCAGCAGCTGATTCTCTTCATGCTGGCGGCCGCCGTGCTGCCCCTGTCGGCAGTCGGCTTCTGGCTGCTCAACCGTTCGGAGGCCGAGCTGTCGGCCCGGCTGGAGCACGAGCAGCGCGCTGTCGCCGAGGCCGCCGCCGAAGGGGCCGCCGCACAGCTGATGTCGGCGATCGATGGGCTCTCGACCTCGGCCGCGCTCTTCGACTGGGGAGGCATCGCGCCCGATGAGCTGCGCGGGGGGCTCACGCTTCTCGCCGCGCAGTCCGAGCTCATCGCCGCCGTATCGCTGGTCGACCCGAAGCGCAAGATGCCGCTGCCCACGGTTGCGGGGGGTGAAAGGCACCCCGCATACGATGGGGTGACGCCGCTGAGCACGGCCTTCGATTTTCCGGCACTGGGGCTTCGCGGCCAGAAGGGGCAGGCGGCGGTGGGGCCGGCGGTGATGCTGGGCTCGTCGCCTGCGCTGCCGGTGGCGGTGCAGGTGAGCGCGAATGAAAAGGACTCGGCGTTCATCGTCGCTTTCATCGGGCTCGACGCAGTGCAGGCGCGGCTCGTGGCGCGGGCGTCACCGACGGCGGGCGAGCTGCAGCTTGTGGATGGCGAAGGGCGCGTCGTGGCGGGTACGGCGGCTCGGGCGCGGCTGCAACCGCTCGCAGCCACCCGAGCCACCGACCGGGTCGCGAGAGCAACGGTGCCCGAGCAGCTGGGGCTCACCGTCGTCGTGTCGCTGCCCGACGCGGTCGCGATGGCGCCGGTGCGCGCGCTGCGGCAGTCCGTGCTGGTCGGCATCGGAGTGACGCTGGCCTTCCTGGTCACGGTGGGGCTGCTCTTCACCCGGCGCCTGAATCGACGGCTCGGGCAGGTCGGTGGAGCGGCCGAGGCTTACGCGCGCGGCGAGCTCTCGACCCGGCTTCAGGTGGGTGGGCAGGACGAGCTGGCCGAGCTGGCCGACACGTTCAACCGCATGGGCACCGAGCTCGAGGCGGCGCGTGGGCGGCTCTTGAAGTGGAACGACGAGCTCAAGGTGAAGGTCGACGAGGCGCTGGCAGATCTTCGATCGGCGCAGGGGCAGCTGATCGAGGCCCAGAAGCTGGCGGCGTTGGGTCAGCTGGGGGCGGGCGTCGCCCACGAGATCAACAACCCGCTGTGCGGCATTCTCGGCAACGCGCAGCTGATGATGCTCGACCGCACCGAGTCCGACGCCGACTTCGATCTGCTCAAGAAGATCGAAGAGAGCGCCAAGCGGTGCCGCGACATCACCCAGAACCTGCTTCGCTTCTCGCAGAGCAGCGCGCGCGCCGACCGCCGCCCGGTGGATCTCAACGCCGTCCTCCGCAGCTGCCTCGCGTTCGAGCAGCCGCGGTTCGACGAAGGCCAGGTGACCGTTCGCCCGGCGCTGGCTGAGGCGCCAATGCAGGTGTGGGCGGACCCCGAGCTGATCTCTCAGGTGATTTCCCAGCTGGCATCCAACGCGCGCACCGCGATGATCAAGTCGCCGGTGAGGACGCTGGACGTGGTGACGCGCGCGGAAGGCGCCGAGGTCTGGCTCGAGGTGACGGACTCGGGCCGCGGAATTCCGGAAGGAAATCTGGCGCGGGTGTTCGAGCCGTTCTTCACCACGAAAGACGTGTGGTCGAACATCGGGCTGGGCCTGTCGGTCGCGTACCGCATCGTCACCGAGCACGAGGGCCGCATCGAGGTGACGAGCACGGCAGGGCAGGGCGCGCGGTTCGCGGTGCGGCTGCCAAGGTATGACCCCACCCGGCACCAGGCCCCGTCGACTGCGACGTCGAAAGACTTTGCCGCAGGCGGGCAGGGAGTAGGAATCACCCGGTGAGCGACGTGCCCGCCCCCAGGAAGCGCCGGAACCTGCCCTTCGTGCTCGGGCTGGTGGCGATTCTGCTGTCCGTGCCGATCGCGTGGCGGCTGTTCCTCAGCGAGCCGGACGCGGTGGGGGTGACTCCGCCGCCTTCGCCCGTGGCCATTCAGGCAGTGGCTGCGGGTCCGAAGAAGACTGAGCTGAAGCTGACCCAGGTGACGGGGCAGGTGCAGATCAAGCGGGCTATGGGCGAGTGGGCCGACGCGAAAGACGGCGACACGCTGAACCCGTCGGACGGCGTTCGGACGGCAGATGGCAGCTACGCGGTGGTCGTCGGCGGCGAGTACTGGGAAGTGAAGATGGATCCTGGCACCGAGGTCGAGATCGGCGAGCTCTCGGAGTCCATTTCGAAGCTGTTGCTCGAGAGCGGCATGGCGCGCGCCACGGTGAAGGGCTCGGGCCGGCACACGTTCGAAGTTCGCGCGGCGAAGGGCGACGCGGTGGCGCGGACGGACGGCGGTGTGTTCACCATCGCGAGCAACGGCAACGGCACCGTCGCGGTCGGCACGCAGGAAGGCGCGGTCGAGTTCGTGGGCAAGGGGCGGGTGGTGATCGTTCGCGCGGGCCAGCAGTCGATTGTCCGCCCCGGCCAGGCGCCCAGCGAGCCGGTGTCGATTCCGTCGAGCCTGCTGCTGAAGGTCGCTCTGCCGGGAAGGTCTGTCGTCAACAAGTCGAAGCTCGTCGTCGTGGGCACCACCGAGCCGGGCGCGCGCGTCGAGGTCGGCGGACACATGGTCAAGGCCGACGAGAAGGGGCGGTTCGAGACGACGCTCAAGCTGAAAGAAGGCCGGAACGCGATCGACGTGAAGGGGCACTCGGTCGGTGCGCTCGATGCCACGTCCACCCATTCGATCGAGCTCGATACGACAGTGCGGAAGACGACGATCGACAAGAACCTCTGGGGCACGCAGAAGAAGTAGCCCGTTCGCCCTCCGGAACCTCAACGACGGAGGTGGCTCATCCCTCGACTTCTCTCGGGATGAACGCAGGCCGGCGCGCTTCCAGTGCAGCGAACGACTCGGGCGCCATCGCGGCAGTGCCGAGCTTGCGATCGGGAGCGACCTTCTCGCCATGAAAGTCGCTGCCGCTGGTCGGGACGAGGTCGAGCTCCGCGGCCCACTTCAAAAACCGTTCGCGGACGTGCTGAGGGTGATCCGAGTGGTTGGCCTCGAGGCCGTCGAGCCCTTCGCGCTTCATCTGATCGAGCTCGAACCGCTGCACCTTCGAGGTGCCGGGGTGCGCGAGCGTCGCGGTGCCACCGGCCTGATGAATGAGCGCGATCGCGTCTGCCGACGTCACCTCGAACCGCGGCGCCGCGGCCGGCTTCCCGTCACCCAGGAACCGATCGAACGCCTCTTTCGTGTCGATGCACCAATGCCCTTCGACGAACACGCGCGCGAGGTGCGGCCTTCCCAGGTGCGCGTCGCCCGCGATCGCCTTCACGTGCTCCATCGTGATCGGGAAGCCCAGCGCCTGAACCTTCGCGACCATCAGCACCATTCGCTTCTCGCGCTCGATTCTCAAGGCGTCGGCGAACTGCGAGAGCTTCGGGTTCGCGCGGTCGACGAAGTGCCCCAGCACGTGCACTTCCTTCTTCCCCACGAACGCCGACACCTCGATGCCTGGAATCAGCCGGATCGAATGCCGGCTCGCCGCCACGTCGCAGGCGTCGAGCCCCGCGACCGTGTCGTGATCCGTCACCGCGAGCGTCGTGATGCCCGCGTCGGCCGCCAGCTGCAGCAGCTCGTCGGGGGTGTACTGCCCGTCGGAGGCGGTGGTGTGCGAGTGCAGGTCGATCATTGCCCGCCGACGCTACCTTGAGTTGCGGCAGGTAGGGGCGTCTGACACATTGGTCGGGTGCAGCACCCCCTGCAGATCTCCCGGCGCATCGAATACGGCCTGCGCGCGATGTTGTTCCTCGCGTCCCAGCCCGTGGGCGCGATCGTGCCTTTTCGGGAAATCGCGCAAGCCATGGACGTGCCGAAGGACTTCCTCGCGAAGATCTTGAAGAAGCTCGTGAAGGAAAAGCTGGCCTCGTCATCCCGCGGCGCGCACGGCGGCTATGCCCTTGGCCGCGCTGCCGGCGACATCTCGTTTCTCAACGTGATCGAAGCCGTCGAGGGCCCGGTGAAGGTCAACCTCTGCAGCGACAAGAACGATCACGTCGGCTGCAACTTCAGCGGCGGCTGCACGATGACCAGCGTCTGGCGCCTCGGGCAGGAAAGGATGCTCGAGGTCTACCGGCACGCGCGCCTCGACAAGCTGGCGATGTCGAGCCTTCGCGAAGATCCGCTGCGCGCTCACTGACCTTCGCGCAACACCCCCACCGAAATCGACAGCGAGTCCTCGACGCACGAGGCGACGTGCCACCACCGCGCGGGGATGTAGACCCAGTCGCCAGCGTTCAGCTTCGCGCCCGAGATCGGCGTCGTCTCGCCGCGCACCTTGCCGAAGTCCGGGTTCGTGCCGACGGGAGTGAGCCGGTCGGTGGTGTTGTCGCGGAAGAAGTATTCTTTGATGCCATTCGTCTGCGCGATGAACACCTCTTCGAAGTCGTAGTGCCAGTCGAAGCCGTGCGTGCCCGCGGGCGTCACGAAGAGCTGGATGTGCGCCTCGCCGCCCACGTCCTTCGCGAACTGCGCCGCCAGTGCAGCGAGGCCTTCGTCGTGGCGCTCGGCGCGGCGAATGACGAGGCCGATGCCTCTGGCCAGCAGCGCGTGGGTCTGCTTGAGCGTCGTGGGCACCGGGGCGTCGACCAGCTTCCCCAAGGCGACGACCAGCGCATCGGGCTTCGACGCGAGCACGCGGCCCAGCGTGTCCCAACCGAAGAGCGGAACCGTGTGCTTCGCCGACGAAGGGAACGCGAGCGGCGCCTTGCCCAGCTGCTTCCGCAGGAACACCTCGACCGGCACGGGCTTCAACCACTCAGCGAGCATGCCCTGCGGTGTTTACGCCTTCAGGAAGGGCAGCGGGTCGCCATTGTTGGCCCACATCGAGTCCGGGTACGCCTGCTCGGTGGTGAGAGAGGCCCAGTTCACCTTCGCGTAGCGGTAGCCGTAGCCCCCGTGATCCGCCTCGGCCCAGTCGGCCTGGGGAATGCCGAAGGCGCGAAGGTTCATGCCCAACCACTGGTGGTAGAAGAGCCCCGGAAATTCTTTCTCGGTCGCGGCCGGCGCCAGCGGCGTCGCCGTCTTCCGGTAGTCGACGTGGAGGCCGGTGTTGAAGTAGCCGCCCGCTCCGCCGAAGGTGATCACCGGCATCGAGAAGTTGCTGTGGGTGATGTTGCCGGACTCCTGGCTCCACACGAGCAGCGAGTGATCCAGCAGCGTGCCGCCCGCGCCATCGCTGACCGCGTCGAGCTTGCGGGCGAGATCGAGGAACACGTCCTGAAAGAAGCGCTGGTGGGCGGCGGCGATGGTGCCCTGCGCAGCGCCCGCGGCGAGGTCGGCCTTGTGCGCGATGTCCTGGTGCCAGTCGCCCGCGTAGGTCGAGAAGGTCGGGTCGACCTTCACGGTGGCGATGCGCGAGAGGCCGCACGAGAAGGCGGCGACCGTGACGTCGTTCAGCCGCTGGTACCAGCTGGCGTGCTTCACCGGGTCGACGTCGAAGTTGCCGCCGTACAGCGAGTGGTTGCTGGTGGCCGGGCGCGGCGGCTGCTGGCAGGTGACGGCCGAGGTGACCTTCAGGCGCCGCTGCAGCTCGTCGAGGCGCGCGAGGTGATCATCGAGGCGCTGCTTGTCGGCGACCGAGAGTCTTCGGTTTCCGTCGCGCAGGCGCTTGTAGCTCTCGAGCACCTTGTCGACGATCGGCGCTCGGGGAGCGGGACCCATGCCCGAGCCAGGCGGGAAGAGCTGATCGAAGAGCTGCAGCGAGTCGTCGGTGGCGACGACTTCTTGAATCGCGCCGGTCTTCAACGTCGGGTTGGCGTGGTTGTACGAGATGCGGCGGCCCATCGTGAGCGCGCGCTGCCGCACGCCGTCCAGCGTCGGGTAGAACGCGGGCGAGTACGCCATGATCTGATCGATGGTGCGCCGCGGGTGGCCCTGCAGAATGGTGCCGTCGCCGCCGTTGCCGTCATTGCGCGCGAAGTTGCCGAGGTGACCGCCCGAGTGGTGCGCGATGTAGCAGGGGATGTCGAGCCCCTGGATCACGTTCATCTTCGCGGCGAGCCCCGCGGTGAGCGCGTTCGACGGCGCCGACAGCACCGGCGAAAGCTGCGCGACGCCTGCGTTCACGCTCAAAGCCAGCGGCGACCGCTTCACCGCGCGGCCCGCGACCATCTGCGTCTGCGCATTCGCGGCCGCGACCGGGAACATGTTCGCCGTCCAGATGCCGCCGTGGTCGGTGCAGAAGTGAACGAAGTACTTCGGAGCGACCGCTTGCCCCATCGCCCGCCCCGAGGAAAGCAGCGAGGGCAGGGTGGGCAGCGCCAGCGAGATGCCGCCGAGGCCTTTGAGGAAATGGCGACGATTCATTGAGGGATCCTCCGGCTCTTGAAAGACGGGTCGAGCGCGGCCTTCATCCAGAGATCTCCAAGGGCAGCGCCACTGCGCGCCGCGTCGTCCAGCGCCTTCAGCACACAGCCGTCTTTCACCAGGTCTTCCTCACGGCCATACACGAACCGGAAGTACTGCTTCGTGAAGCACGTCTCGAACTTGCCCGACTGGGCGAGAAGCTTCGTCACCTCGGCAGCGCCGGCCGCAGGCGTGGGGTCGGCCGAGATGATGCGCGGGACGCTGGCGGTGTTGACGGGCCTGGTCGCGACCACGGCCCCCAGCGCGTTGAACAGCCTCTGTTCGGTGCGGGCGCGGCCCAGCGAGTCGAAGTTCTCGGTCGAGAATCCTGTCGGGTTGAGCAGGCTGGTGTGACAGCCGGCGCAGTTGGTGCCCTGCTGCTGGGTCAGCTTCTCGACGACTTCCCGCGTCGTCAGGTCCGGAGCGAGCTCGGGCGGGGTCGCCGCCGCGTTCGCCGGCGGCGCGGGGATGGATTCACACATCAGCGCGTTGCGGATCCGGAAGCCCTTCATCACCGGGCGGGTGCTGGCCGAGCCCGTCGCGAGGAAAGCGGCGCGGGTAATCAGGCCCGCGCGGGAGGGCTGCGTCTGCTCGACGGGCTCGCCCGACGTCCACCTGGGGTCCCCGTAGATGGCCGCGAGGGCATCGTTCTTCGCCAGCGCCTTGCGGCTCGTCAGCACGTCCGAAAGCGGGCCCTTCGATCGCGCGACGTGGCGTGCGAGGTCGAGGATCTCGTCGGTCATCGCTTGCCGCAGCGCGGGCGTCGGCACCTGGGATCCGACGAAGGCGTCGAACACCGGGTCGCCGATGCGCGCGTCGAGTGCTCCCAGCTCATCGAGGCGGAACCACTGCGCGAAGAACGTGTCCATCGCCGCGTCGCTGCGCGGGTCGTCGAACAGCCGCTTCACCTGCGCCTGGTACTCGGTGTCGGTGAGCAGCGCGCCCGAGGCAGCGGTCGCGATCAGCGCGGCATCAGGGGTCGTCTGCCAGAAGTGGAAAGAGAGCCGGGCCGCCAGCTCGTACGCATTGAGCGCGTAGAGGTCGCCCTTCACCGCGGCCGCTCCGGATTCGAGGTGGTAGATAAAGCCGGGCGCCGACAGCAGCAGCGCGACGACGTCGGCGAGCGCTGCAGGATCCACAGGGGTCATACCGGCGACGGACTTGTAGAAGTCGACGTCGGCGGTGTCGAGCGGGCGGCGCTGGGTGAGCGCTCCGAGCTTCGTCACGAAGGTGGTCAGGCACTGGGCGTCGTTGGCCGTCGATGCGTCGGTGGCGCAGGCGCCGGCGAGCTCGGTGCGGCGGGCGGCGGTCGAGGTCAGCTCTTTGCCAATCGCGACGGCGACGTCGTTGGTCGAATCGATGTGGCTCTGCTGCAGCGCCTGATCGAGCCGATAGAAGCCGCCGTGCCTTTCCGACCCCGGGCCCACGACGCGATCGGCCGGGTACTTCGCGATCAACGAATTCACCGCGGTCAGCACCGCGTTGCCCGACGCCGGCATCACCGCGCGCACGATGTCTCGAACCGAGTTGGTGTACTCGACCTGCGAGAGCCGCTTCAGGGGCTGGGCGATCGCCGCTTCGTCCGGCTTGCACACGAAAGGCGTCGGCATCGTGGCGTAGCCGCCGCCGGCGCCGCTGACGCCTCCGCCAGTGCCCGTCGCGATTCCACCACCCGAGCCGCTTCCTCCGCCTCCGCCGACGCCTTCATCGAGCGGATCCGGGTTGCCGATGGCGCCTTCACAAGCCGTGAGGGCGAGCGCCGCGATGCAGAGCCATTTCATCATCACCCTCATTGAGCCCCCACCCGTCGGGGACGGCTCAAATCGTGGGTGAATCGTCGGACTTTCCCGCGAAAGGCGCGAGGTGGGACGTTGTGCGCCTTACGGCCCAATCTGCAGTTGGACGGTGCCCGTGATGCCAGACTTCTGGTTCGCGTTGTCCCACACGTCCAGGGTGAGGCGCAGGTTGCCCTGGGTCACGCCGTCAAGAGAGAGGGTGACCTCCTGGCCGGCGTCGCGCGCCTCGTTCGACAGGGTGGCGGTGTTGGAGACCAGGCCCGGCACCTTGCCGAACTGGTAGCCGGCCAATGGCCGTTGCTGCCCGCCGTCGGGCTGCGGGTCGTAGCTGTCCTTGCCGCTGATGGTCAGCAGCCTGGTGCCGCCCGGACCCGCGGGAAGCGAGGCGAGGCTAAAGCTGATCTTCGGCATCGTGCAGGCAGTGTCCGACGGCAGGCAGGCCTTGACGACGGCGACGGGCAGCTGATCCAGCGGCGACTGGCTGTAGAGCTGAACGATGTAGCCGGGCGGGGTGGAGAAGGCGCCGTCGTTGGTGCTGATGCGCAGCGAGCCGACCTGCGTGCCGCCCGAGACAGGCTTCTTGTACTGGACGGTCGTCTTCAGCTCAGCGCCCGGGGCGATCTTCGTGCCAGGCGCGATGATTGGGTCGATGATGCTGAAGAAGGGGCTGGGCGCGTCGACGATCGCGATGCTGGCGATGATCAGGTCGCCGCAGGCGGCTCCGTTCTTGATCGTCACTTCCTTCGCCGACAGCTCAGTCGCGGGGGCCGCGAAGTCGAGCCGCGCCTGGCCAATGGTCGTGTCGATCGCCGGCTCCGTCGTGAGGCACGGCTTCTTGCCGCCCGACAGCGAGATCACCGCGCGGCCTGCCGAGCCGGGAATGCCGTTGGGAACCACCGACGCAGAGATCGTCAGCAGGTCCTGGATGTACAGCGGCATCTCGGTGTGGCTGACCTCGAGCGGGGCCGAGTCACCCGGCATGATCGTGACGCCCTTCAGCGCGGTGCCGGTGATGGTGAGGCGGTTGTCCTGGCCCGCGGTCTGGCTGTTGTTGCTCTTGAAGGTGGTCGAGTCGATCTTCACCGCGACGTTGCCTTCGTTCTTCAACAGGAATTTTGCCTTGCCCGCGATCTTCGCCACGTTGCCGCAGAGATCCGTCAGGTCGGCGAAGTCGCAGCGGGTCGGCGTCGTGTAGATCGCCGGCTTCAGCGCGCTGCCGCTGAGCAGGATGTCGAAGCCGCCCTTGTTGTTGTCGCCGTCCTTCGCATTCGGATCGTTCGTCTTCACGCGCAGCGTCGCGAACCGCACCAGGTTGCCTGAGCCGTCGTCGACCGGAGCGAACCGAAGCTTCACGGTGGTCGTCTGCAGCCCACCCGCCTGCGTCAGCACGAGGGGCGTCGCCACGGTCGGCAGAATCGACGGAGACTCGATGAAGTACGCGTTGCTCTGGCCCGCGACGCTCACGATCTCGAGGCCCGTGATCTTCAGTGACGGGCAGCCCGCGTTGGTGATCTTCAGGTCGACCGTCGCGGCTTCCGCGAAGAGCGTGTCGATGAAGTTCTGCTCGCATACCAGGCCTTCCAGGCACTCCTTCAGCGCGCCGGCGCTGTCGACCGTCGAGACCTTGATCGTCGGCTGGGCCGCGAAGTCCGAACCGGTGCCGACGAGGTCGACCTTCTTGTCGTCCGTGCCTTCCACCTCGTCACTGATCACGAGCTGGGCGCGAACGACGCCCTTTTTCGTCGGCGAGAACGACAGGGTGAGGATCTGGTCAGACAGCGCCTCGACGCTGGTGGGGCTCACGGGGACGGCCTTCAACGGGTCCTGCTTGAACGCGTCTTTGCCGTCGCCCGTGAAAGACAGCGTCAGCCCGCCTGAGACCTTGCCGCGGTTGCTGATCGTGACCTTCTTCTCGTCAGGGAAGACGTCCGTCACGGGTTTGCCAGCTTCGTCGAGCGTCGGGCACGCCTCGAAGCTCAGAGCGACCGGCATGGCGGCGTAGTCGGGCAGGGTGTCGGGCGTCGGGGGCTTGCTGCACCGGCACCCGGCAACGGACATCAGAACGGCAGCGACAAAGAGATGTTGGATCTTCACAGTGGAAACTCCAGAAGGCGGCCTGAAAGGAGGCGTTGTATACCCAAAGCCCCCCATGGCCACCAAGACCCAGACGCAGCTTCGAAAGGGATACAGCAACTCACGCAAAGTCGACCCGAAGCCGATCACCGGCAAAGAGTCGGCGGTCGAGCTGCTCGAGACGGCTTTCGGCGCCTACGTGGGCCGGCAGGAACGCACGGCCTTCGAGCTGATGCGTCGCACGCTCGACGAGAACGCGTCGGTCTTCATGACCCTGTCCGGCGCGATGACCCCCGCCGGCCTCCACAGCAGCTGCCTGATTCCGATGGTGGAAGCGGGGATCATCTCGAGCCTCACCACCACCGGCGCGAACCTGTACCACGACGCCCACCGCGTCATTGGCCACGGCATTCGCGAGGTGAACCCGAACGCTGGCGACCTGCAGTACCGCCTCGCCCGCGTGATCCGCATCTACGACCTGGGCTTCTGGGAAGAGGCGCTGCTCGACACCGACCGGCTCTTCTCGGCCATCATTCGCGGCCCCGACTTCCAGAAGAAGATGACGACCCCTGAGTTCCACTACCTGCTCGGCAAGCACATCAACGCGATCGAAGAAGAGCTCAGCGTGAAGCAGCCGTCGCTGCTCGCCACCTGCTATCGGTACGGGGTGCCGATCTTCGTGGGCGCCGTGCAGGACGGCTCGATCTTCCTCAACGTGGTGAAGCTCAAGCGCCTTTTGGGCGATGCCTTCAAGTTCGAGATCGACATCAACGCCGACGTCTACGCGATGGCGGCGATCCAGCACTACTGCCGGCACCACCACAGCAAGCGCATGGCGGTCTGGATCCTCGGCGGCGGCGTGCCGAAGAACTACACGCTTCAGGGCGAGCCGCTGCTGGATCAGATTCTCAACGTCCCGACGCAGGGCTTCGACATCGACGTGCAGTTCTGCGTCGACCCCGTCGACAACGGAGCGCTCTCGAGCTGCCCCGCAGGCGAAGGCCACACCTGGGGCAAGGTCAGCGTCGACGCTGTCGAGACCGGCAGCGTCTACGTGCACTGCGATCTCACCGCCGTGTTCCCCTGGCTCACCCACGCACTGCTGTCGCTCAAGCAGTCGCGCCGGAAGCCGTTTCGCCTGATGGACAAGCTGGACGAGGCGGTGAAGCTGCTCGACAAGGACGTCGAGAAGCAGCGCAAGAAGCTGATGAAGACCCTGGACTGGGACGTGTCGGAAGCGAAGTAGCGCTAAGAAGGGGCGATGCGACCCGTTCTCGCGGCCCTTCTTCTGACCAGCACCACCGTCTTCGCGAACGCCTCCGGAGCGATTGGGTACTCCGGCGGCCCCCCTGGCAACAGCAACTGCAACGGCTGCCACAGCGGTGGCGGCGCTCCGACGGTCACCATCACCGGGCCCGCGACGCTCGGCGCCGGCGCGACCGGCAACTACACGCTGACGGTCAGCGGTGGGGCCGGCAGCCGCTTCGGCATGAACGTCTCGAGCTCGAGCACATCGGCGGCGCTCAACCCGGTTTCCGGGAACGTCGGCATGGGCTTCGGCGAGCTGCACCAGACAGCGGCGTCGACGTCGGGCACTTTCAATTTCTCGCTGACGGCGCCTCCGTTCGCGGGCACGGTGACGCTCTACGGCACGGGCAACTCGTGCAACGGCGATGGGTCGACGGGCGGCGACCGCAGCACCAGCACGACTCTCGCAGTGACGGTGACGGCGGGCAGCGGGCAGAACGCCCCGGTGATCACGGCCGCACCGCAAGCGATGCAGAGCCCGGTGACGTCGCGCCTGGTGAACGTCACGGTCGCAGCGAACGATGACGGCATGGAAGCGAACCTCTCGTACACCTGGTCTGCCACGGGGCCAGCGCCGGTGACCTTCAGCCCGAATGGCAACAACGCAGCGAAGGCGAGCCAGGCGTCTTTCAGCAAGGAAGGGCAGTACCAGTTCTCGGTGGTGGTGCGTGACGGGACGAACAGGACGGCAGTGGGGCTTGACGGCGGCACGCCGGGGTTCCCGCTGACGGTGAATCAGCAGTACTCGCTGCTGCGGATGACGCCGGCGTCGGCGCAGGTCGCATTGGGCGGAACGCTGCAGTACACGGTGACGGCGCGCGATCAGTTCGACGCGGTGCTCACGAGCCAGCCGACGATCATCTACATGGTCCCGGCGGGCGGCGGCACGATCAGCGCGACGGGGCTGCTCAAGGCGCAGAATGGCGTGGGCGGAGACTTCGTCGTCACGGCGAACGCCCCGCCGATCACCACGTCTTCGCTTTTTGCCGTCGGCAAGGCGCCGGGCAACGCGGGCGCGGACAAGGTGCCGCCGACGGTGAGCCTGGTCGCTCCGAACATGGGCGGGCAGATGCTGTCGCCGGGCCTGGCGATGGAAGCGACCGCGTTCGACAACAACGGCGTGGCCGAGGTGCGGTTCGAGGTCGCGGCGGTGGTGGTGGCGACGGTGACGAACGGGCCGCCGTGGAAGGCGACCTACGTGACGAAGGCGGGGATTCCGTCGGGGGCACAGGCGCTGGAAGCCGTCGCGAAAGACCTCGCGGGCAACGAGTCGCGGTCGACGTCGATTCCGGTGATCGTCCCCGTCAGCGCAGGCACGGGCGGCGGAGCAGGGGCGGGCGGCGGCGCAGGGACGGGCGGCGGAACCGGCGCGGCGGGCGGCGGCACGGGCGGATCCGGCACCGGTGGTGGCGGCTCGAGCGGCGGTGGCTGCAGCTGCAACACGGCTCCGATGGGACTCGGGGCGTTCGGGCTGCTGGCGATGCTGACGCGCCGGCGCCGCAGCCTCTGAAGCAGTCTACATCGCGGGCCAGAAGAGGGGCGCGAACGACGAGATCCAGGTGTTGTCGTTGAGCATCTTCGGAAACACGACGACGTTCCTCCAGCCGAGCTTCACCAGCTCGAGGCGTTGGGTTGCGTCGAGGTGAGCTCGGCGGCGCGCCAGGTGATAGCTCGCTCCGTCGGCGAACAAAGCGATCTTCCGCTTCACCCAGGCGAAGTCGATGTGGGCGAACGGGCGCTCCGGTTCCTTGAACACGGGGTACTGCAGCGTTGGCGCTTCGATGCCCGCGATGCGAATCATCTGCAGCAGCTTCGTCTCGAACGCGCTGCCCGTCGCCTCGCCGCCGAAGCGCAGCGCGACCAGCACGTCGAGCCTGCCGGCGTTGAGGCGGCCGCGCGTGGGAATCGACGAGAGGAACTGCGACATCTCGAGGAAGAGCTCGGGGCGCCCGCGAGCCGCCGAGTCGAGCGCGATCTCGAGCGGCGCTTCTTTCAGCGACGCCTCGAGGTCGAGCAGCGTGCGGTGCAGCGTCGTCACCGGCACTCCGCTGCGTTTGCAGTAGCCCTCGGGGGTGAGGACCTTTCGTCGGTGAATCGTCACGCCGCGAATCACGATCTGCCGATCGTGGGGAACGGAGATCTCTGGTGCGCGGTCGTCCTTGAAGCCGTCGAGACGCCAGAGCAATGCCGCGCTTCGGTGAGACGCGACTGCACCTGGTCCGGCCGACAGGCAGGCCGCGAGCAATCGTTGTTCGGTGGAGTGGGCAGGTCCGGAACGAAGCCGATAGACACGTGGCGAGACGCGTTCGAACTCGCCGCTGCTCAGGCGACGGTCGATTGCGTTGGAAGACAGCCCCGACGCCAGCGCCTGGGCGCGGGTCACCAACCCCATCTGCGCCCGAGCGAAAGCGTCGAGCTTGCTGCGAGTGTCGTCCCCCATGCCCTGAAGAAAAGCACGCGGGTCTGACATTCAGAGTGAATCGACCCCCGGTGGGCGGGGGTGAATTCACCCAAATGGACTTCGCCTCGAGAGACCCGGCTCGACGCCCCCGTCAAGGCCCGAGGGAGTGGCGAGAGAACCCACCGCGGATCCGATTTCTCCGCGCTGCTCCACGGCAAAGTTGTCTCGGAGGCCCGAGTGTTCCACGTCGGCGCAGAGGTCGCCTTCCGCGAGCGTGGAGTCTCGGTACGCCGCGGGGTTCCGGCGAAACAGCAGGGCCGAGTGCCCAGGCGCGCGGTCGACTTCGGTGCGCTCGTACTCGGCGCGGCGTCACTCGCCCTGTTTCGATGCGTTGCGGATGCTCATCCCTCGACTGCTCTCGGGACGAACGGGCGCGGCTCAATCGCCCGGTACCGTGGCTCTGTGGTGGCGCATCCCTCGACTTCTCTCGGGGCGCTCGGGACGCGGCTACTCGAACGCCAGGGCGCGCTCGAAGTCGGCGGGGTTGGACGCGGCCTCTCGCGCGACATCGAGCGTGATCTGCTTCTCGCGCAAGAGCTGCGCGAGGTGCATGTCGAAGCTCTGGGTGCCGAGGATGTCGTGGTTCTTCTCGAGGTAGTCCTTGATCTCGTGGGTGCGCTTCGGGTCTTTGATGAACTCGACGACCGACAGCGTGGACACCATGATCTCGGCAGCGACGACGCGGCCTTTGCCCGAAGCGTGCGGCAGAAGGCGTTGGCTGACGGTCGACCGAAGATTCTCAGACAGCCGGTTGCGAACGCCGGTCTGCCCTTCGGGCGGGAAGACGGAAACGATGCGGCTGATCGTGCGGTAGCAGTCCGTCGTGTGCACGGTGGACAAAACAAGGTGCCCCGTCTCGGCCGCCTTGAGCGCGATCTCGATCGTCTCTGCGTCGCGCATTTCGCCGACGAGAATCACATCGGGGTCTTGCCGAAGGGCGCCGCGCAGGGCGTTCGCAAAGTTCGGAGTGTCGGGCCCGATTTCCCGCTGGGTCACGCGCGAGAAACGATCTTCGTGAAGGAACTCGATCGGATCCTCGATGGTGAGGATGTGCTTGCGGTAGTGCTGGTTGATGTACCCGACCATCGCCGCGAGCGTGGAGCTCTTGCCCGAGCCGGTGACGCCGGTGACGAGAATCAGGCCGCGTTCTTCCTGGCTGATCTTCTCGAGCACCTTGGGCAAGCCAAGCTTCGCGAAGTCCGGAACCGTGAAAGGAATCGCGCGCATGATCGCGCCGATGTTTCCCTTCGTGCGGTGAATGTTCGCGCGGAACCGACCCACGCCTTCCAGCGCATAGCTTGTGTCGTGATCGCGCAGCTCTTCGATCTTCCCGGGGTAGTGGCTCGCCGAGAGGATGTGGTGCGCGATCCGCTTGGTGTCTTCGGGCTGCAGCGCCGGCACCTTCACCGGGAGCAGCTGCCCGTTGACGCGCAGGGCAGGGGAAGCGCCCACCTTGAAATGAACATCTGACGCGCCGTTCTTCACGGCGGCGCCGAGGAACTGATTGAAGGTCGCAAGCTCCATGCTTTTCCCCTGAGCGCTTAAAATCAGCGAACGGTGACGGACATCGCCTGCGTCTTCGCCAGCATCGACGTCGTCCGCCGCAGGCGATCCGACAGCGTGCGGCAGAAGCTCTTGAACACCTTCACGCCCAGCTTGTCGTCGCTGCTCAGCAACGCCTCGAACCGATCGCGCGGCATCTTGAGCAGCCGGCACTCACCGACCGTCGTCACCCGCGCGCTCGTGAGCAGGTCGTCGATCAACGACATCTCGCCGAAGAGATCGCCCTCTTTGAGGCGGCCGATCTCTTCAGTCGCGTCATGCTTGCCGTCCGCGTTGCCATCTCGCGTGACGCGCACTTCGCCCTTCTGAATCACGTAGAGGGCATCACCCAGTGCGTTCTCCTCGATCACCACCGTGTCCGGTGGCAGGTCGAGGTAATGGATGATGCTCCCCAGCCGGGTGGTCTCGTCGAAGCTGAGCCTCGCAAAGAGGTGGAGCTTCTGCAGCAGCTCCACCCCTTCGAATTCTCCAAAGCCTTGAAGCTCGAGCTCCACGAGACCTCCGGTGCTCAGTTGCAGGCGCCGACGCCCATTCCGAACGTGAGGCCCTGGCAGGCGCCCGCCGCGCACGCAGGCATGCCGCCGTCGGTGTTGCAGACCTGCCGGCAGCTGCCCGCGCCGCCGTTGTTGAGGCACAGCGCGCCCTTCACGCACTGGTTGCCGGCCTGGCACGTGCCGCCGACCGCCGTGGCGCCCGCGGCAAAACAGCCCGCCGCGGTGGCGGACACCGGGTAGCAGCCGTTGGTCGCCGGCGAGCAATCCTGCAAGAGCAGGCTGCACATCGGAGGGGCCGGCTGGCAGATCAGCGGGCGCTCGTTGCTGCCCGGAACCGTCAGCTGGGTGTTGCAGAGCCGGCCGTTCACGCAGTCATTGCCGTTGCGGCAGTACTTCGCGCAGCCCAGGCCCATGCCGGCGTCATTCAGCTTCTGGTTGTCGACGCACACCGTGCCCTTGGCGCAAGCCACCGTCTGGCTGCACTCGGCGCCCTCGGGTGCCGTGCCGTCGCCGAAGCAGTCGCGGCCGCCGTCCGGGCCGTAGTTGCACTGGCTGCCCGCCTGGGTGCAGTTCTGGGAAACGATGTCGCAGCCGCCGAGACAGGAGCCCACCGCGCCGCCGGCCGCCGTCAGGTAGCAGAACTGGGGAGCCGTGCAGCTGCCCGCGTCCGACAACGTGCAGTTCGTCGCCGCCGTACCGCCGCCCGTACCCGTGCCACCGCCAACGCCCGCGCCACCACCGACACCCGCGCCACCACCGACACCCGCGCCATCACCGACACCCGCGCCCCCGCCGACACCCGCGCCGCCGCCGACTCCAGCGCCGCCGCCGACTCCAGCGCCGCCGCCGACTCCAGTGCCGCCGCCGACGCCCGTGCCGCCACCCTTACCGCCGCCAGCCGCCGTGCCGCCGCCGGTGCCGCCACCCTTACCGCCGCCAGCCGCCGTGCCGCCGCCCTGACCTGAGCCGCCGGTGCCACCGCCACCGCCGCTCGTCGAAGTGCTGCTGCCACACGCCGCTACCGTCGCGCAAAGCGCCAAAACCAGAAACCGATTCATTCGTTGTCTCCCCCCGCAGGCCGGGCCCCGCGGTTTACCGCCGTTGAAAGTTAGACCACCTTGGACTTCGCCCAGAGCAGCTCGAACTGCGACTGGAACTGGGCAGCAATTTCGGGGTGGTTCTTAACAGTGAATCTGTCTTCCGAGTGTTTCGTTGAAGAGCTCTCGGAAAAATTGGCGCTGCCCGAGAAGGCGTCGTCGCCGACGACTCCGAACTTCTCGTGCATCGTTTTCGCCGTCTGAACGCGGATGTCGATTGGGTGGCCCTGGGCCTTTAGCGCCTTGAGCGCGGCGACCGTCGAGGCCGAGAAGTCGTCGTTGATCACGACGCGAACGATGACCCCGCGCTTCGCCGCTTCGATCAGCGCCTTTGCTTCTGGCGACGACGCGCTCATGCCGTACATCGCGACGGCGATCGCCTGACCCGGCTTGGCCTTGTTGAAGAGGTCGGTCGCTCCGACGGTGACCGAGGCCTTCACGCTGCTGACCGTGCCGTCGACGCCTGCCGCGGTGGTGAGCCGCGTGCCGCCTGCACCGTAGCCCGTGCCGCCCGCGGCTGCCGAGAACTCGCGGCTGTTGAAGAACCCTTCGAGGTCGAAAGCGGTGAGGATGTCGCGCAGCCCATCGATGCGGGCCTTCGTGATCCCGACCTTGAGCAGATCGTCGACGCTCTCGAAGTCACCGTTCTTCGCGCGGTAGTCGAGAATCGCGTCGGCCTGCTTCGGGGTGAACCCCGCGAGGTCGAGCTCTTCCTTCGTCGCCGCGTTGACGCTCACCCGGCCCGAGCCAAAGAACAGCGGCTCGAGCTTCTTCGGATCAAGGGTCGAAAGCTTCGGCACGCGCTCGAAGAGCTCTTCGATCGACGCGAAGCGGCCGGCCTTCAACCGCTCAGCCAGCACCGCCTTCGCGAGCGTCGAGCCGATCGCCGCGGTCAGCCGCGTCTTGTCGCTGCCGCGAAAGCCGTTGATGTCGACCGAACGGGTGTCGGCCAGCGGCGCGTACGCGGCGTAGCCATCGGCCGGCTTCGCGGGCCAGGTGCCGGGCGGCTTGCCGTGGGCGACCATCATCGCGTTCCACTGCTGGTCTTTGAAGTTCGAGAAGTTGTTGGGAGAGAGCACGGCCTCGTCGTTGTTCCAGAAGCCGGCGAACTCGTCGGTGTACTGCTCGACGGGGCGGCGCGTGGCGGCGTCGACGGCCGAGTACACGGTGAGATCTTCGTAGTTCTTCGTGTCGGCGGTGGACGACCAGTTGAAGCTGCCGGTGACGAGGCGGTCGGGCCGGCCATCGATCGAGGTCGAGAAGCCCTTGTGGTGGTTGAGGCCCTTGGTGCTGTTGTGGTCGTAGACGGGCGCGCCCTTGGTCGGGCTCCACGCGTACGGGAAGTCTTTCTTGAACTTCACCTCGATGTTGGGCAGCTTTTCTTTGAGCAGCTCAGGGAGCGCGTTGCCGCCGGTGGCGCTGGCCTGGCCCGAGTCGGCGATGATCCGGAACTTCACGTTCGGGTTCTGCTTCGCCGCGTCGGAAATCGCCTTCTGAATTCCGTCGCTCTGGAACTCGAAGATCATCATGTTCACTTCGACGGGCTTGCCCTTCGCGCGCTCGATGGTGCCGGCGAGCTCGGCGAGCAGCTTCTTCTCGAGGCTCTCCTGGAAGGTGAAGTGCAGCGAGACGCCGTCGAGGTTGCCCAGCGACGACATCGACTTCAGCTGGGAATGCGCGAGCTCGATGCCGATGCCCAGCTGGGAGGGGGTCATCGGGCTGGCCGCGGTGGCCGCGGTGTCGAAGGCGTCGGAAATCACCTGCACTTCACTGACGGTCAGGTACTTGTCGCCGTTGACGATCGCGGCGGCGACCAGCGCTTCCTTGATCTTCGCCTGGTCGGCGGCGTTGGTCGCGCGCGCGAGGATGCGATCGACCAGAGGGCGGGCGCCCGCAGAGATCTTCAGCTGCTCGAGGCTCGGCATGTGGAATTCCCGGTGTGAAAGGGTAGGCTCCCATTACTTCAAGGCCGCCTCGAATTCGAGGTCTCAAACTGTTGTCGCTGACACGCTGCTGCTGGCTGCTGCTGATCCCGCTCCTTGCCTGCTCTGCATCGCCGATCGTGAATCGGTGTGACGGAGTCACGTGCGCGGCCGGCAGCTTCTGCGTCGAGCTGACCGGCAAGTGTTCCGTGCCTCCGCCTGACTCAGGGACGGGGTGCGACGACGACAGCCGGTGTGGGGCTCCTTCTCCACGCTGCCTTTTGGCCGCGAAGCGCTGCGTGCCGTGCCTGACCGACAACGATTGCGCGGCGGGCAGCTGCGACCCCACGAGCAACGAGTGCATCAGCCTTCCCGACTCGTGCGCCACGGCGCGGAAGCTCGACCTGTCGACGGGGAAGGCGACCGTGATCGCCGACACCACCCGCGCCAACGATGACACCCGGCTCTCGTGCGCGCTGTCGGGCACCAAGTCGAACGACCTGGTCTGGGCGCTGGAGATCACCGAGCGCAAGCGGGTCGTCGCGACGGTGACTCCTGCGCTTGGCGGCCCGCTGCGCCCGGTGATCGCGCTGCGCACCCAGTGCAGCTCGACGGACCCGAGCACCAACCTGAACTGCGCGTACCCGACCACGACTGGCTCGACCGCGCGGCTCACCCTCGACGCGTTGGACCCCGGCACCTACTACCTGTGGGTCGAAGGCGAAGACGCCAACACCGGCTCGTTCACCCTCGACGTGCAGCTCGACGTGCCGCCGCCCAGCGAGTCGTGCGCGCAGCCGCGGCTCATCCCCATCACCGGCAGCAGCTCGGAAGAGATCTTCGGCGACACGCGAAGCCTCAAGGACGACGCGGCCGGGCTCTGTGGAGGCGCCGCGGCCCCTGACGCCGTCTATGCCGTGCAGCTGTCGACCGCGCGTCGGCTGCGCCTCGAGCTCGAAGGAATCTCGAAGGGGTACCAGCCGGTGCTCTACGCGCGCACGACCTGTGACGCGACGACCGCTGCGGCGCAGGTCGGCTGCGTGGCGGCGACGGCGGGCAACGCGACGCTCGACATTCCCCGCGTCGAGGCGGGCACCCTGTACCTCTTCGTCGACGGCCAATCGGCGGCGAACGGCGGCAGCTACCGGCTGCGAATCACGCCCTTCGACCCGGTGCCTCCGCCCACCAACGATGCGTGCGCGATGGCGAAGGCGATTCCGATGCCGGCGATGGCCCTGGGCTCGGTGAACGAGCAGGGCGACACGTCGTCGGCAACCAACGACGCGCTCGGCTGCAACGCCAGCGGGCCCGATCTCGTCTACCAGTTCACGCTGCCTGTCGCGCGGCAGGTGCTGGCGGCGGTGACACCGCTGGCAGGCTCGAGCCTGCGGCCGGCGGTGTACCTGCGCCCGGCGATGAAGTGCGGCAGCGAGTCCACCAGCGACCAGGTGGCGTGTCAGATCTCGGCGTCGCCCGGCGGCGCTGCGACGACCGTCGTCCCCAACCTCGCCGCGGGGGTCTGGTACCTGTGGGTTGACGGCGTGCAAGGCTCGGGTGGGCCTTTCGATCTGCGCCTCGAGCTCGCCGAGCCGCCGCCGGTGCCGCCCAATGACGTCTGCTCTGCCGCGGTGCCGCTGAGCCTCGCGGCCGGCGTCATCAACGCCCAGGGCACCACGCTTGGCGCCAACTCGGACAAGCTCAGTAGCTGCACGCTTCCGAGCAACGGGCCGTCACCCGACGTCGTCTACGAGCTGAGCCTGGCCGCGAAGCAGTCGCTGGCGATCGACCTGAAGGCGGCCAATGGCTCGTCGCTGAAGCCGGTGGCGACGCTGCGAACAGGCACTTGCGCTTCGGTGAACCCGAATGACGAAACGGCGTGCGCTTGGGGCGACCCGCAGGTGCCCGAGCGCGCCGTCTTCACGGTGCCGTCGCTGGATGCGGGCACGTACTTCCTCTGGGTGTCGGGCGACGACGCGAGCCAGGGGCCTTTCAGCCTGAAGGTGTCGACGGGCCCCGAGATTCCGGTGCCGGCGAACGACAAGTGCGCCGCCTCGGGGCTGCCGACGCTGGTGCCCAACGTCTTCGTCGGCGGCGACACGCGCGGCGCTTCGAATGACGAACAGGCGACGGGCTGCGGCCTCACTTATGGGTCTGACGGAGCGCAGGCCCCTGACGTCGCCTTCCGCTTCTCGCTGGTGAGCACCGCGAACGTGACGCTGGCGGTGACGCCGGATGCCGTCGAAGGGCAGCTGTTCCGGCCCGTGATCTACGTGCGCACCGCCAGCTGTACTTCCACCCTGGCCAAAGGCTGCGCGGCGGCGGCCTCGTACGGCGGCGCTGCCACGCTGTCGCTCAGCAACCTACCGGCCGGCAGCTACAACGCCTGGGTCGATGGGGCAGGGCAATCAGGCGGAAAGTTCACGATCAAGATGTACTGAGAGAGGATGCACCCGTGAACGACAAGGCCCTCTTCAGGAACTCAGAACGCCGGCGCGACGTGCGCATCGGCGCGAAGGTCGCGGTGCGGTTTCGCGCGCTCGCGGATGCAGCAAAGGCGTTGAACACCTTTTCGGTGAACTTCTCGGCGGGCGGGCTCTGCCTGCGCACGAAGACGCCGCACGCGCTGGGCGAGAAGGTGCAACTTGGGCTTTCGGTAGAAGGCGAGTCCTTCGAGCTTCAAGGCGTGGTCGCCTGGGTGAAGGCCGACGTAATCGGGCTGCGGTTCGAGAACGTCGCTCCGAAGGATCGCGAGCGGCTCGAGCGCGTCGCGAAGGTGCTCGCGAAGACGAACCCGCTCGTCCCTTAAGGCAGTCGGTAGACGGTGGTGTCGGCCACCGCGAAGCCGCAGGCCAGAAAGAAGGCGCCAGCCTCGGGCGAGACCGCGGTCAGGGTCTGAATTTCGAGCTTCTTGACGCCCAGCACGCGCGCGCGTTCGACCGCCCGCTTCAGCAGCTCGCGGCCCACGCCTTTGCGGCGCCAGGCGGCAGTGACGGCGAGCTCTTCGATGGTGCCGATGCGGCCACCCATGCGGATCTGCGGGCGGTGGGTGAGGCAGACGACGCCGATCGCCTTGTCAAGCGAATCGGCGGCGACGAGCAGCTCCATCTCGGGGTGGCTGATGATCCAGGTCACCGTCGCGGGATCGCCTGAGAAGCCGAGCTCGGCCATCAGTTGGGTCAAAGGGGTCGCGTCGCCGCGGCGCGCCGCGCGTACCTTGAAGGCCGTCACTGGCCCTGCACCTTGTCGAGCTGCGCCTGCAGCTCTTTGAGCGTCACGAGCCCGGTCGACCGTGCGAGCACCGTTTCGCCGTCCATGAAGAGCACCGTCGGCAGCTGGGTGACCTGCAGCTTCTCAGCGCGATCGACCGCCTTCGCGAACTCCAGCCGCTCGAGCTTGAGGCCCGGGTTGTCGGACACCAGCTTGTCGAGCACGCCTGCGCGGCTCAGCGTCTTGCTGGCCGAGTTGGTCGACGACTCGAAGAGCACGACGCGGACGAAGGACGCGGGAGCAACAAGCACCGGCGCCGACTTCAGCGAAGGCTCGGGCTTGCCATCGGCCGCCTTCACCACCGCGAGATCCTGCCCGGCCGTGGTCTTCGCCTTCGTGCGGAACTTCTCGGGGATGGCGCTCTTGTCGTTCGTGTAGTGCTCTTCGCCGCGCTCGTCGACCCAGGTCCACACCGCGTCGTCCGCGAGCGCGGGGCCGGCCAGCAACGCCAGCGCGAGAAGAACGCGGCTCACAGATCCACCAGGAAGACGGTGACCGCCTGGTCGAGCAGCTCGCGCGACAGCGCAGGGGGGATCTGCCGGTACCGCGCGGTGTCCTTGATCAGCTGCACCAGGTCGCGGGGGTGGCATGCGCGCAGCTCCATGTTGCGGGGCGTATAGTACTGCTGCATCAGGTAGGTGACGGCCTGGTCGACGTACGGAATGCCGGCGGCGTCACACACGCGGCGGAAGATCTCGCGGTAGCTCTTCTCGTCCGGGTTGCCGACCTCGATCTTGTACTTGATGCGCCGAAGGAAGGCCTCGTCGACCAGCTCCTTCGGATCGAGGTTGGTCGAGAACACGATCAGCTGATCGAACGGAATCTCGAACTTCTTGCCGGTGTGAAGGGTGAGGAAGTCGATGCGCTTTTCCAGCGGCACGATCCACCGGTTCAGCAGGTCGGTGGGGTGCACTTTCTGGCGGCCGAAGTCGTCGATCAGCAGCATCCCGCCGTTCGCCTTCACCTGAAACGGCGCTTCGTAGAACCGCGCCGTCTCGGAATAGATGAGGTCCAGCGTCTCGAGCGTGAGCTCACCACCGACGATCACGCTGGGGCGGCGGCACAGCTGCCACCGCGCATCCATTTCGAAGCCCTGGCGGCGGCCCGACTGGTCGCGCCCCATCTCGAGCGAGATTGGGCTGTGCACCAGGTTGTCGAACACCTTGATGATCTGCCCGTCGATCTCGAGGCACGAAGGAATGAACGCCTCACCGCCGAACATCGCGCTGATCGCTTCGGCCAGCGACGTCTTGCCGTTGCCCGGAGGCCCGTAGAGGAACAGCGAGCGCCCTGAGTTCACCGCGGGGCCCAGCTTTTCGGCGAGGCCTTCTTTGATCGTCAAATGGCTCAGGGCCATCTGCAGATCTTCGCGGGCGACCACCGGGTTCTCACGCGTCTGCTGCGTGATCAGCGCGTTGTACTGCTCGATCGGCACCGGCGCGGGGCCAACGTACGTGGTGCGGGTCAACGCGTCCTTCGCGTACTCGCGGCCCTTCTCGGTGAGCACGAAATCGACCGACGCACGCCCGAAGCCCTTGCCGCCGCGCAGGTCGACCAGCTTTTCCGCGGCGAGGTGGTCGATGACGTGCTCCATCACCCCCGTCCACGGCAGACGAATTTCCTGCGCCACCTGCATGCCCGTCGCGCTGCCCGCGTAATAAAGGAACTTGAGCGCGATGTCAGAAAGGAGCCCAATCTTCAGGCCCGCTTCCTCGAGCGTCTTCGGCTCGGGCGGGGCGATATCCAGAATCGCCGGGTTCTCGAGGTTGAACGGGTTGTCGCCCTTCTGGCCCAGGTATTTCGGGCTGAAGTTGCCTGTCGATTCCTGTGAAGGGTCGGCATCGCCGACGGTCATCGGCCTGCCATTGGGGGACTGGTGAACGCGGGTCGATCGCTTCGTCATCGGTGACCCAAACTTAGCCTTTCGTCGGTCAGATGTACGTCAGCCAGTCGGCGTACTTCGGCTCGTGGCCCCGGACGACGCGGAAATACAGATCCTGCACGGCCTTCGTGATGTCGCCCGGCGTGCCCGTGCCAACGGTGCGGTTGTCGACCTCGACCACCGGAGTCACCTCGGCCGCCGTGCCGGTAAAAAAGACCTCGGCCGCGATGTACAGCGCGTCGCGGGTGAAGCTGACTTCTTGAACTTCGCGGCCCATGTCCTTGAGCAGCCGGATCACGGTGTCGCGGGTGATGCCGCGCAGAATCGGCGACGACAGCGACGGGGTGCGCACCGCGCCGTGGCGGCCGACGCAGAACACGTTCTCGCCCGACGCTTCGGCGACGAAGCCCGAGATGTCGAGCAGCACCGCTTCGTCGTACCCGGCCATCACCGCTTCGCGCTTCGCGAGGATGCTGTTGACGTACTGGCCGGTGATCTTGCCGCGCACCATGTTCACGTTCACGTGCATGCGGGTGAAGCTCGACACCTTCGCGCGAATGCCGTGCTTCAGGCCCTTCTCGCCGAGGTAGGCCGCCCAGTCCCACGCGGTGATCGCGACGCGGGTGGGGTTGGTGGCGCCCAGGCCCATCGCTCCGTCGCCCATGAAGGCAATCGGCCGCAGGTACGCGCCGTCTTTGAACTGGTGCAGCTGCTCGCGAAGAAGAGAGCAGCAGGCCTCGACCAGCGCGTCTTCCGAGTAGTTGATCTTCAGCATGCAGATGTGGGCCGAATCGAGCAGCCTTCGAATGTGCTCGCGCAGGCGGAACACCGCGAGTCGACCGTCTTTCGTCTTGTACGCGCGAATGCCCTCGAAGACGCCCAGGCCGTAGTGCAGCGCGTGGGTCATCACGTGGACGTTGGCGTCCTGCCATTTGATCAGGCCGCCATCCATCCACACCTTTTCGGACTTCAGGACATTGCTCGACGCAGCGACGGAGCTCATGCCCAAGGTCTTGCCAACGCACGCTTCCGCTGTCCAGCGTTCAGCGTTGCAAGCGGGGCAGCGGAGCGAGCATCCGGGTCAGAAACGGCACCTCGGGGGTCAGCTGCTTTCGGCCCATCGCCATCGCGTTCGCGAGGCCTTCGACGCTGGGGATGAGCTCCAGCGGAGACAGCGTGCGCTTGAAGTCGTGCACCAGGTGCGCCCACGGGCGGTTCTTGCGCACGTTCACCTCGGCGAGCCTTTCGATCGGCAGCCAGAGCGGGGTGGTGAGCTTCATCGAGAAGCCGTTGAGCGCGAGGATGAAGGCGTTGCGGGTGCTGATCTTCCCCTTGTGCACTGCGCGCCAGGCCGCCTTGCAGGGCAGGTTATCGACCAGGCCGCCGTCGACGAAGCGCGAGACGCCGTGCGTTTCCATCGTGCCGGCGATCTCTTTGTGCATGCGGGGATCATCGCGGAGCACGTCGTAGTGGATGACGCCGGGCAGGGCGCTGCTGAAGCCCGCGGCATCGAGCGCGTCCCAGTGTTGCGTCTCGTCGCTGTCGCCCAGGTGCAGCTTCACCAGCACCTCGGGCCGGTTGAAGAACTCGGCCAGCGCTCCGAAGGTCGCCTGCACCGAGCCCATCAGCTTCATCGGGTTGAGCATCGACCTGCTCGGCAGGCGAAACAGCTGCTCGTAGAAGGCCAGCGGGCGGGGCAGCTTGCCGCGGCGAATGCCGCTGAGCGCGATGATGGTCTTGATCGGCAGCTCGGAAAGCTTGAGCCCACCCCCTTGCGGATGGTCGGCCCCGAACCAGCGGCCGATGCCCGAGCGCAGGAACAGCCGCAGCGCCGCCGGCACGCCGTACCTGTTCTCGGTGCTGACCGCGCGGAACAGCTTCTTCCACGACAGCCCGCGCACGATGTTGATGATCTCGTCTTGATCGAACCGGGCCACCCGCGAACGGAACAGGCTCAAGATCGCGCCGATCGACGTGCCGACCAGCAGCTCGGGCTTGAGGCCGTACTCGTCGAGCAGGCTCATCACGCCGACGTAGACGTAGCCGGTGCCGCCCCCCCCGCCCGAGACGAGCACGAGGGCCTTGTGCCGAAGCTCACGGTCAATCGCCTCGGGGCTGAGCCGGTTCTCGAAGCGCTTGGCGAGCCCGTCGCGCACGTCGAGGGTGCGATCTTTCAGCTCCTTGAGGTGCGGCAGCAGCGCCGCGCGGGTCAGCGGGCCTTTGCCAGGGAGCAAGACGGGGCCCAGGCGCCTCTCGATCTCCAGACGGAAGGGCTCGAGCCAGGCGCCGACGCCGACGTCGTGCCCCTGGTGCTGCACCTTGTACATGCGGGCCAACGACAGCGCGGTGCGCAAAATCGCTTCTTCGTGGGCGTCGGTGAGCCGAGGGTTTTCGAGTGAGCCGCGCACCAACGCGATTTCCATCTCTTCGAGAGGGCGGGTGATCTCGAAGCGTTCTTTGAGCAGCACTTCTCGAGTTACCGCTTCGACTTGCCCAGGAGCCGCAGCTCGCGCAGCGCCTCGGTGCAGTCGGGGTTCGCCTGAATGGCCTTCTCGAAGTTCTTCTCGGCCTTGTCGGGCCGGCCAATCGCCTTCTGGATGTAGCCGGCGAACAGGTAGCTCTTGTCGACCTTCGGGTTGAGCTCGATGGCCTTTTCGATCGCCTGCAGCGCCTCACCGACCATGCTGCCGTTCTTCGGGTCGAGCTGGAACTTGCTCCAGCCGAGCCAGGCGTGGAACTCGCCTTCGTCGGGGTAGAGTTGAATCGCTTCGCGGAAGAGCATCCACGCGCCTTCGTAGTCGCGCTGCCGCATCTTCTCTTCGCCCTTCTGGAACTTGCCTTCGGCCGCGAGGATCTTGCCGACCTCGTCGCCGATTTCGCGCTTCATGCCCTGCGCGAGCTCTTTGACGTAGCGCTCGCGTTCCTGCGGGTCGGTGAGCGTGTCGTGGGCCGAGCTGATCAGATCGTAGATCTGCTGCGCGAGCTGGCGGACCTCGGCGGACGAGCTGCCGAAGTGTTTGTCGGGGTGGTACTCCTTCGCGAGGGCGAAGTAGGCGCGCTTCACGTCTTCGCGCGACGCGGTGGTCGGCAGCCCAAGGATCTCGAAGTAGTCGAGCTTGCGCATCGCGGCGACCTTGCCGGCGAGCCTTTCGCGCATCACCGACTCTTCGCCCGTCAGCTTGCCGGCGCTGACGACCGCCGAGAGCTCAGGGAGCAGCGAACCGGATCTCGCCATCACCGGGCGGCGGCCCGCGGGCTGCGGCGCGGGGACGGTGACGGGCGGCGTCGGCACGGGCGGCGCCAGCGGCTTCTTCTTCGCTTGAGGTACCGGAGCCGGCGACGCGATCGACTCGGACACCTGCGCGTCGTCCCACGGCATCGGCAGGCTGGGCTCGCGGCTGACCGCTGGCTTCGACGGCGAGCTGCCGAGAATCGCGTCACGCACGGGAAGCGGCGGCGGAGAAGATCGGGCCGGGGGCAGGGGAGGCGGCAGCTGCGGCGCCACCGACGCCGCGATCATCGACAGGCGGGGCTTCCCTTCGGCCGGCTTGTCGCGCAGCTCGATCATCTGCGCGCACTTCATCGCGAACAGAAGGCGATCGGTTTCCATCGGGGGCAGCAGATCCAGCGCCCGCATCGTCGACACCTTCTTGTGGCCGTCGGCTTGCGCGATCAGCTGCTGCTCTTCTTCGCCCAGGCCCGCGTCCTGCAGCGCATACAGCGGCTCGTTCGACGGGTGCACGTACTTGCCGTCGACGTCGCCCAGCGCCTGCTTCAGCCGTTTGCTGTCGTAGTTCTTCTTGATGCCTTCGTAGATGACCTGCGCCGGGGTGAGGCCCAGCGGCACCGTCTCGGGTGGAGACGCCACCTTCGGGTTGAACTGGTACTCGCCCGAGTCCCACGAGAAGGCGTCGAAGATCTTGGTCTGCAGCTGCAGCTGCAGCGCGTACTGCAGGTTGTGCGGGCTGATGCAGCCCATCTCGATCAGCACCGTGCCCTGCATGCGGCCGTTGCTCTTGGCGCGCTTCAGCGAGCTCTCACACTCGGACTCGCTGATCATCTTTTCGCGAATCATCACCCGCCCCAGACACTCAGAAAGCAGGTTGCTCTTGACGCTCTGCGCGAGACCGTCGCGGAAATAGACGATCTTCTTCACGCTGTTGCGCCGCAGCAAGAGCGCGCCGCTGCCCTTCCACCGGTAGATCTCGGCGAGGACCTCGGGAAAAGACTTCTGCTTCAGGTCACCGCGAATCGACTGGAAGCTCGAGCTGCTGTGCTGCGCCCGGGTCTCTTCCTCGACCATCGTCTGTTCTTCGCGCGCTTCCTCGCCTGCCATGTGCTCGCCAGTCACCTCGTCTTCGACGGGCGGCGGGGGAGGCGTGGCGACCTTCGGCTTCGGGTACTTGCTGCCAAGCGCTTCTCTCAAGGTGTCGTAGAGCAGCGACAGCCGCATCGGCTTCTCGAGAAAGGCGTACGCGCCGTGCTTGTTGACGGCTTCCTTCTGGTGAAGCGCGTTCTTGTAGACGCCGCTGATCATGATGATCGGCGTCCGCTTGCCCTTGGGCAGGCTGCGCATCTTTCGCGCGACCTCGTAGCCGTTGAGCGCAGGCAGCAGCAGGTCGAGCAGCACCGCGTCGAAGGCCTTCTTCTCGAAGGTCTTCACCGCCCATTCGCCGTCGCGTTCAACCGTGACGGTAAAGCCCTGCTTGGTGAGGGCGTCGGCCAGCATTCGCTGGGTGGCGCGATCGTCATCGACGATCAGCACATTGACGGTGTCGGACCGGGACAAGGTGGTGGCGGAGCATACCTTTGAAGATCCGGAAACGTGACCGGTGAATTTTTGAACCAGCAGGCGGTTCGTAATCGGCTACGACGCCCCTCTTTTCCAGGAGCCAGCCCATGCGACGCGCCCTTCTCGCCCTGACCTTCATCCTCTCGACCGCCGCGCTCGCCCAGGGCACCGAAGGCCCCGCTGACGCGCCGAAGTCTGCCGCCGACGCCGACACCGCCGAAGCCAGGGCCGCCAAGGACCTGGTCAGCAAGTACCTCACTGCCGTGAAGGCGAAGAAGTGGGCCGACGCGAAGAAGTTCATTCACCCGCAGACGCTCGTGGCGATCGCCGACCGCAAGAAGCGCCTCGGCAAGGAAGAACACGCGATGGCGCCGTGGGCCGCCGAGAAGACCGAGTACTGGATGAAGGAGTTCAAGTTGACCGGCGCGCGGGTCGGCCCCAACGGCACGATCATCGTGGAGGCGAGCGAGGACAACTTCCAGGTCGAAGAGAAGGGCCTCGCCGAGGGCGACGTCGCCAACTACCTGGTCGGCACGAAGGACAAGAAGATGTACGTGGTCGACAAGAAGCGCGGTGAGGGCTTCCCCACCGACTCGATCAAGATTGGGTACAAGGGCTACTTCGACAAGGTCGAGAAGGCCGCCGAAGCCCCGTAGAGAAGCACCCTTCAGGTCAGAGCTGACCCTTCGCCTTTTCGATGTCGACCTCGTGCTTGAGCACCAGGTTCAAGGTCGACGCGAGCAGCTCGGGCGACAGGGTGTCGGCGTTGAGAAGCGCCAGCGCCTGCGCCCAGTCGAGAGTCTCGGAGATTGACGGCGCTTTCTTGAGCTCCATGCCGCGCAGCTTCTGCACCGCGTCGACCACCTGGCCGGCCAGAGTCTCGGTGATGTGGGGCAGGCGGGCGCGAAGGATCCGCAGCTCTCGCTCCCGCGTCGGGAAGTCGATGTGCAGGTGCAGGCAGCGCCGCTTGAGCGCGTCGGACAGCTCGCGGGCGTTGTTGCTGGTGAGCACCACCCGGGGAATGTGGCGGGCCTTGATGGTACCGAGCTCAGGCACCGTGACGGCGTTGTCGGCCAGGACCTCGAGCAGGAAGGCCTCGAACTCGGGGTCGGCCTTGTCAATTTCGTCGATCAACAGCAGCGACGGCTGCTCGGACATCAGGGCCTTGAGGACGGGGCGGGGCAGCAGGAAGCGCATCGAGAAGAAGACGGCGTCGCTCTGGGCGACCTTCTCGGCGGCGGCCTCGAGCGTCGTCGAGCCCTGCAAGAGCTCGCCGATCTTGTCCTTGAGCAGCTGGGTGTAGAGCAGCTGCTTGGCGTACTCCCACTCGTACAGGGCCTTGGCTTCGTCGAGCCCCTCGTAGCACTGCAGGCGAATCAGCTCGCGGCCGGTGGCTGAGGCGAGGGCGCGGGCGAACTCGGTCTTGCCGACGCCAGCGGGGCCTTCGATCAGCACCGGTTTTTCGAGGCGATCGGTCAAGAACGCCACGGTCGAGATCTCTTTGGACGGCAGGTAGCCGGTCTGCTCGAGCCGCTGCGCCGCGTCTTCGACGCTCTTCAACGAGGTAACGGTCATCGGTTTTCACCTTATGGGGTTTGCCGTCTGGCAGTGGCGGAAAGCTGTGGCGGTGATGGCAGGGTGCCCGTGCGCTTGAATGTCGCAGTGCCTTCAACAGTCTTGATTCGTTGATTGGCAGCGGCAAAAGCGGTCGGCACGCACACTGCATCGCAAAGAGAGCAACAGAGGCTGGAATGACGCACATGGCACCTTTCATCAAAATGTTCGGGATGCTCTTGATGGTGGTGATGCCGGGCGGGCTCTTGGTGATGGGCGCTTTCATCCTTGCGAAGCTCGTGGCGGCGCGGGTCCGGGCAGTAGACCAGGGGCCGAACCGGTACCGCCGGGCGCTCGCCAACCTGTCTTTGAAGGATGTCTGGGCCGAGACGCGTAAGTCCCTTTAAGGATAGAAGCCCCCCAATATGACGAACTTTTTCCGGTTGGCGCTGGCTGGCGTGGCTGTCGGGACACTGGTGGCCTGCTCGGGCGGCGGTAACGTTCCGGCGGCTTGTGACAAGTCAGAGGCGCTGGACCTGAGCACCAAGGCAGGCGACTGCACGGGGCTCGACCTGAGCAAGCCGCTGGGGAGCCGCACAGTGTGCGCCGAGAAGATCAAGGCGTGCAGTGCCACTGAGAACGAGACGCTGGCGACGGTCGTCACCTGCCTCGAGAACCTGCCGACCTGTTCAGAAGCGACGAAGGGCACCTTCTTGAGCCGCCAGGGCGCCTGCTACGCGTCGGTGGAATCGGGCCTGTCGATGGCGTGCCGGGAGTCGCTGTTCGGGATGAAGATCCTGCCGGGCAAGGACGCGGGCTTCGACGCGGGTCCTCCGCCGGACGCGGGCCGTCAGCCCAGCGATGGCGGCGGCGTGACGGACTTGATCGCGGTCGCCGACGAGACGGGCTTCGCCTTCGCCTGGAGCTCGCGGCAGCTCGGCCCAGTCGTGAAGTGGGAGCTGAACCAGTTCGGCACTGCCGATGGGGGCCGGTTCCCCGAGACGTTCATCACTCCGGCCTCGGCGCGGGCCTACGAGCTGATTCCGATCGCGCTGCCGGGCGACGCGGGCAGTGACGCGGGTGTGGGGCCGCTGACGCGCCAGTTCTTCATCGCGGGGCTCGACAACGCGGGCTTCCAGGTGTTCGGCGAGGCGCCGGATGCGGGCCAGGTGGCCGTCGTCGATGCGGGTCAGTGTCTCAACGCACTCAATTGCCCGCCGAACAAGGTGTGCGACCTGGGCGCGTGCGTCTCGCAGACCTGCCAGGCAGGCGGGCCGGTGACGTGCCCGTTCGGCTACACCTGTGAGCCGGGCCCGATGACGTGCCTGCGCCAGTTCTCGGATGCAGGGACGATTGACGCCGGCGTGGCGATCGACGGCGGCATGTTCCTCGCGCTGCCGCTGCTGTCGAAGATGGTGTCGGTGACGACGGGCCCCGTTGGCGTCTCGCCTGAAGTCCCGGTGGGCGGGTTTGCGGCGCGCCGGCTGGACATCGTGGCGATCGACTCCGCCCGTCAGCTGATCGCGCTCGGGCAGGAAACCCAGCTGTTCGGCCACTACACCTCGCAGCGCGGCAAGGAGCTGCTGAACGACACGGGCAGCGCCTCGGCCATCGACCCCGCGGGCTCGCGCGCGAAGCTTGCGTACGTACCCGAGAGCGACACGGTGTTCGCCTGCTACACCTTCGGGCGCGGGGTGCGCATTCGCCGCAGCAAGGATCTCGGCAAGTCGTGGGGCAATGACGCCGTCACGCTGGCTCCAGAAGACGACGGCGGGTTCAGCTCGCGGTTCTACGACTGCGCGATCGCTCCGTGGAAGGACGGGTCGGCGATCTTCGCCTACGTGGAAGACGACTCGATCGTGGTGCGCACGGTGTCGGACGCGCTGTCGGTGCCTCCGCTGGCCCAGTCGGACTACGCGTTCTTCTCGAGCCCTGCGGACGCGGGGAACATCTACAGCCCGCAGCACCTTGCGATCGCGACCTTGCCAGGGACGCTGCTCGACGGCGGCTCGGGCTCCATCGTTCACGTCGGCTTTACGGGCACGCGCTCGGTTGGCGCCGGCTCGGACACCGAGATCTACGGTCTGTTCCGCGATGGCTCGACGGGCACCTTCCTGCCGGCGCAGTTGATCAACCGCAGCCAGACGGGCGGCAGCGGTGACCCGCAGGACTACGTGACCCTGGTGGTCGACCCGCGCACGGGCAAGGGGCTGGCGGCGTACTCGACGTACGAGCTCGGCGCCTACGCGTCGGTGTACGTGTCGCTGTTCGCTCCGACGACGAAGACCTGGATCACGGGGTCGGACCTCACGGTGTTCGCGAAGAAGCTCACCGAGTACCCGGTGTTCCCGGCGCGGCAGCAGGCAGACGTGTGGGACGCGTTCTCGCCGTCGCTGAGCGCGACGAAGAACGGGAAACTCTTCCTCTCGGTGGTCGCCGGCAAGCGCGCGGCGGGTACGCGCGATCTGCGCATGTACCTGGTCGGGTTCGACTTCGAAGCGACTTCTCCGATCGCCGGCAAGGGCTGGTTCGTGCCGCCCGGCATCAAGCTCAGCGAGACCAAGGTGCTCGACCCCCGCACCGCGGCAGGCGTCGTCCCGCCGTCCGTCTCGGCCATCTGCTCGGATCGCCAGCTGTCCGTCTACGGCGCTTTCATTCAGGGCATCGGCGCGATGAACGAGGTCGAGAACACCGCGATCTACGTCAGCCGGCCGTAGCGCCCGTTCGCCCGAGAGCAGTCGAGGGATGAGCCTTTCGCAGAGACACGGTACCGGGCGATTGAGACGCGCCCGCTGCGCATGGGCGAAGTCGACCTCGAGTATCCGGCCACCGCCGAGGGGTGTCCGCAGCGACTTGCCCAAATGACGCGTTAGCCCTGATTTTTTATTAGGGCTTGGACGCATCAAAAAAAAGTCCGCCGCGAGCTCTATCAGCCGCCTCTGGGCACCCAGATGCCGAAGACGAACCTTCATGAAGTCGAAGGCCTTCTCGAGGTCGGTGAAGAGGTGATTGGCGTTGAGGGGGTGGCTCCGGTCTTTGCGGAACTTCTCGACTGTGTCCGGCGTGTAGCCGCCGCCGACCGAAGCGCGCGTCTTCGAAAGATCGTCTCAAAGCCGTTGGTTGACGCGGTGCCAGGGCAGGTTTTCTTTGCCGTCAAAGATGTTCGACCACACGTTGCGGTCGCGTCCCAGCGCCTCTTCCACCGTGGTCAGCCCGGCGGACGAACGCGGGTCGGCGCGACGACGCAGCGGCCCGCGGAGCACGCCGCCGCCGCGGGAGGTGGAGCCAGGCAGGGCGAGCAGTTGGGAGCATCGCCCCCGGGGGAAAGCCCGAACCTCACCTCGCCCTTCTTCGGCGGAGCCGCAGGTGGCCGTGACCCTTCGACCGCCGGCGCCTTCGCGCGGGACACGGCGACGGGCTGGGTGCCGGGGCAGCAGCCGCAGGGCCCGGGGCGGCACACGGGGGCCGGCCAGGAGATCGTGCAGTCGGCGTTCGAGCTGCACTCGGTTGGAGCCAAGGGCACGGCCTCGCACGCACCGCTGCGGCAAACGGCGCGAAGCTCAGACTCGGGCTTGGGCGCCGCGCAGCGAGGCGCCGACTCGCACCTGCTTTCCCCGCACTTGACGACGGCGCAGCGATCTTGGCGGCGCTTGAGCTCGGCGGCGTCGATCGCGTATGGGTCGCCGGCGCAGCCGCACCGGTTCCCGCAGCAGCCCTGAAACGAGGAGATCACGCACTGGCCGTCATTGGTGCACGCCGGACGCGGCGGAGGAACGTCCGCCACTGCGGTGAGGCTCAGCAATGACAGCGCGGCAACCCAGCGCCTCACCCGCCGGGGTTGATGCCCGAGACGATGGTGGTGAGGTCGAGGCCGCCCGTGTAGCCGTAGCTCACGTACGAGTCGTACCCGAACACCGTCACACCCGCGCCCGGGGCAGGCGTGATGCCCGGCTTCGGAGTCACGTTGATCGTGTGGGTGCCGACCGTGATTGCGTGGTTCTTCGAGCTGAACGGCGAGTTCGCGATCGGCACGAAGCTGGCCATCGAGATCGCGACGCCGTCGACCTCGACCGACAGCACCTTGCTCGTGTCGATCGACAGCCCGATGTAGTTGTCCTTGATGCCGGGCGCCGCGAGCACCGTGTAGCTGGCGCGCCACTGCTCCGCCGGAGGCACCAGCACCATCGACGGGTCTCCCTGCTCAGGGTCGGTACCGAGGCCCAGCGTGCTGCCCTGGCCGGGGAACATCTGCACCAGCGCCGCCGGGAAGTCGGTGGTGACGGTGAAGTTCGCGGTGCTCTTGAACTCCATGTGCGAGGCGCCCGCGAGGCGGCAGTTGTTGGCCGCGAGGCTCGTCCCCGCGAGGCAGCGGTTCGGGGCCAGCACGTCACCCGCGGCGGGCGCGGTGCTGAACTTCACCAGCGTGCCGTTGGGGCAGGGCGAGCCGGCGGTGGTCGCCGAGCAGCTGGCGACGATCTTCCAGTGGTCCGGCGCCTTGTAGGCGAAGGCCTGGTTGACCTGGCGCAGCGGCGCCGAGCGCTGGGCGACGAAGGTCTTGCCCCACGTAATGAACGGGAAGATCTGCTCTTCGACGTGGTCGCACGCGACGCGGTCGTACGGCTTGGTCGTGCACGAACCGCCGCCGAACAAGGCGATCGGGCTGCTCGAGGTGATCACGGTGCCGGTGAGATCATTGTCGACGCGGCAGACCTTGTTGCTGCCGCCGAACGGGTTGTTCGCGCACTCGATGTTGTTGGCCGCGCCGAGGTTGTTCGACGCCAGCTGCAGCACGTCGTAGCTGTTCAGGGTGAAGTTCCGCGTCTCACCTTTGGTCATCGCCGTGATGCCGCCACCCGCGACAGTGGCCGCCGACGACTTCACCGTCACCGTGGTGTTGTCGACGGTGCCGACGATCGTGATGTAGCCGTTGCCGTCACCAGCGATGGGGCCCGTGTTCGAGTTGGTCGTGGTGAAGTAGGTGTGTTCCTGGCTGATCGCGACGTGGCTGGTGCCGAGGTCGTGCGCGGGCAGCAGCAGCGACGCGTCGTTCGAGAACGTGTTGTACGAGCACTTCTTGCCGCCGCCAGGAGCATTCGCGCACACCCCCGCATTCGGGTCTCCGAGCAGGAAACACAGCGGGTCGATGGCCGCCAGATCGTTGCAAGCGCAGTCCTGGGCGCCGACGCTACCGGTGCAGGCTTTCGTGTACTTCACCGCGTCCAGCGGGTTGAACTGGTAGACGGTGATCGGGCGGGTCGAGGTGATCTTGTACGCGTACCGCGCGCGGCCGGTGCTCGCGATGCCGACCGGGTTGCTGTCGCCGCCGATCGACTGCCAGGGCACGTAGATCGTCATCAGGCCCTTCGACACATCGTTCTTGCCCGGCACCGTGACGTTCGACACCGTCTGCAGCGTGGCGCCGAACATGCGGGTGATGATGACGTTGGTCGGCTCGATCGAGCGGTTGGTGACGACGAAGGCGAAGCTCGACTGTTGGGCGAGGGTGCCCTGGCCGCTGGTGACGCCGCCCTTGAAGAACTTGTCGACGTTGTTGTCCTGAACCGAGGTCCAGTACTCGCAGCCGAAGTAGCTCTTGGCCGCGACGGCCTGATCGCACTCGTGCACGCAGACGCCGTTCTGGCACTCGCCCGCCGAGTCCACGCCACCGTCGGGGAAGGTGAGGCACGACACCGGAACGAAGCTGCCCATCGGGCCGCACAGCTGCTGCGTGGTCACGTTCAAGCACGACGTCATCCCGGGAATGCAGGCGGGCGGCTTGCACTGCGGCATCGTGGTGGTGGCGTTGAGCTCACACACCTGGGTGATGCAGGTGCCGTCGAGGTTGTCGCCGGTGTTGGTCCACTTCTGGGTCAGCGTCTCGTCCGCGCTCTTCTGGCAGGTCTGCAGCGACTTGCTGTCGGGGCTGCAGCGGGTGCTGCCGGGGGTGCACTCGCGGCACTCTCCCTGGGTGCAGGTGCCAGCACCCGAGCAGATGATCGTCCGCAAGCCGCTGCCGTCGTCGCGACACACCGAGACCTGGGTCGAGGTCCCGCCGTCCGTCGGAGGAATGCACGCCGCCGAGGCTGGCTGGCACGCGAGGCACTTCTCGTTCTTGCAGAAGCCCGTCGCCGGGCAGACCTCCTTCACCGACCAGGTGTTGTCGGTGCCGCACGTCTCCAGCGCCTTGCCATCGGTGGTGCAGCGATCCGCGCCGGTGGTGCAGGGGATGACGCGCGGGCCAGCATCGGCGGGCGGCGGCCTGGGCTCGCACATGCCGACGAAGAGATTGCAGCGCTGGCCGTCGGGGCAGTTGCCGTCACGCTCGCAGACGAAGCGGCAGAGGCCGGCGACCAGCCGTTCGCCCTCTTCGCAGATCAAACCAGCGTCCTGGGGGCCGACGACGCGGGTCGGCTTGCACCCGGAAAGGGCAAGACCCAACACCGCAATGGCGCCAGCGAGGCGAACGAAGTTCATGACTTCCCCTTGAACGAAGGGGGCGACGTATCAGTCGCCGAGGTTGTCAATCAAGCTGGTGAAGTCGGCCTCGTCGTCGTCGTCGCCCTTCTTCTTGGCCGGCAACGTCGTCCCGGCAGGCATCACCACCGTCCGTTCTTCCCGGTCGGGCGGCCGCTTGCCCGGCGGAGCGGCCGTCAGCACCGGATTTCCCGACTTCGCCGCTGCCACCGACGGCTGCGTCGCGGCCCCGGCACTGCGCGCCGACGGTGTGCCCGGCTGCGTCTTCGGAGGGATCCGCACCGCTTCCGTTCGCATCCCATCTGGCGCCGGAATCGAAGGCGGCGGGGCGCGAAGCTCGACCGGAATCACGTTCGCGCGGGTCGCCTGATCCATGTCTTCGTCACCCAATGCGCTGCTCAAAGCGGCGCTGATCGGCGACTTGTCGGCCGGCCTGGTCAGGCCCGGGCGCGCGGCTGCGCTGGCGCTGGCTGCCGGCTTGTTCTTGTACCGGGCCAGCTCGAGCTCGACCACTTTGAGCGCCTTGCTCTTTTCCTGCACCGCGGCCTGCAGGCGCTGAACTTCCTGCGCCTTGACCTGCTCGCGACGATCGAGCTCGGCCTTCTGCTTCGTGCCCAGCTCTTCCATCTGCGCCAGGTGCTTGCCCTCGAGCTCCTTCTTCTCGCGCATCAGGGCCTGCATCTTGGTGGTGGCCTCGGTGGCCTTCGTCTCGGCGACCTGAACCCTGGCGCCGAGCTCCTTCTCGCCCTTGGCGCGAACGGCGGTCGCTCCTTCCAGCGCCTGCTCGAGCTCGCTGACCTTGCGACCGCGCAGCGCGAGCTGGTTGTTGAGCTCTTTCGCCTTCGCTTCGGAGTCCTGGTTGCGGGCCTGCGCTTCGGCCTGCACCTGGGCGACGCGCGCCTCGGTGCGCTGCAGCTTGGCGGCGAAGTCGTCGGCCACCTTCTTCGCGTTCACCTTCTCGAGCTGCAGGGCGTTGTTCGCTTCGGTGACCCGCGCGTTCGCCTGCTGAATCTGCGACTGCATCTGCGCCTTCAGCTGGTCGCGTTCCTTCGCCGCGGCCTCACCGTTCGCGTTCGCCTTCTGCAGGTGCTCGTTCTTCTCGGTGAGATCTGCGCGAACCGACTCGAGCTCGTGCGAGGTGCCGGCGAGGCGGCCCTGCATCTCGTCCATTTTCTTCTTCGTCTCGTCCGTGAGCGACTTGACCTTGCTCTCGAGGACCTTGAGGGCCTCGCCCTTCGCCAGCGCATCGCGGGTGAGCGCGTCGGCCTGGCGGGTCTTTTCCTGCGAGAGCGCGGTGAGCTTGCGCAAGGTGTCGGCGAGCTCCTTGCTCTTGTTGGCGAGGTCGTTTTGCAGCAGCTCTTCGCGGCGCTGCGCCTCGTCGGTGAGGGTGGCGATGCGCTCTTCGAGGTGGCCCTTCGCGTCCTGCGCGTGGGCGAGGGTGGCGCTGAGCTGGGTGACCTCGGCGACGCGCTGCCCGAGCTCCTGCTTGATGCCGGCCAGCTGCTCGTTGAGATCCAGGCCCTGGTCTCGGGCGCTGTTGAGCTCGCTGGTCATCTTCACCAGCTCGGCCTCGAGGATCTGCTTCGTCGACGCGTGGTCGGCGAGCTCTTTCTTCAGCCGCGCTTCCTTGTCGCTCAGGTTCGAGCTGGTCGCCGCGAGGTTGACCTGCGTGGTCTCGAGCTGCTCGGCCAGGCCGTCGCGGGCCTCGGTGAGCGAGCCGATCTCGGCGGTGGTCTCTTTCTGCAGATCCGCGTGGGCGGCGGCCTCGGCTTCGTAGTTTCCAGAGGCTTCCGACAGCGCGCTCTTCAGCTGGCCGATTTCGCCAGACAGCCGTTCTTCCAGCTCGGACTTCGAGGCTTCCGACGCGCGGAAGAGGCCGGTGACGCGGGCCACCTCGTTGCGGGCGGCTTTGCCCTCGCCTTCGCGCTCGGTGCGTTCGGCGCGGGTCTTCTCGAGCTCCGTCTGCGTCTGCGAGAGCACTTTGGCGGTGTCGGCCTGCTCGCGGGTCTTTGCCTCGAGGGTCTCGCGCGTCTCGAGCAGCGTGTCTTGCGCGCTGGCGAGCTCTTTCTGGGTGGTGTCGAGGGTGCTGCTGAGCCGCTCGATGTTGCCTTCGCGATCTTCGACGGTCGAAGTGAGGGCTTCGATCTCGCCCTTCTTGTTCGCGATGTCTTCTCGCGCGGCAGAAATCTCGGCGTCCCGATCGGCAGTGGTCTTCTGCGACCGCTGCAGCTCGTCAGAGAGGTCGGTGATCTTCGCGTCGCGATCCGACAGGTCGGCGTTGAGGCCGTCGATCGTCGCCTGGCGGGCCTCCAACGTCTTGCCGAGCTCTTCGCCGCGCGTGTTGGCAGCGGCAAGGTCGGCTTCGAGCTGTTCCTTCGCGGCTCCAACTTCGCCGAGCTCGGCGTTGAGCTCTTCTTCGCGGTCGGCGAGGGCGGCCTTGGTGGCCTCGACTTCACCTTCGAGCTCGCCGATGCGCTCGAGCTTTTCCTGCACCTGCGACTGCAGCTCGGCTTCCTGGCGATCTTTGCGCTCGACGGTGTCGGCGAGCTCTGTCTCGAGGTGCTCGATGCGGCCCGCGCGTTCGACCAGCTTGTCGTTGAGGTCGGTTTCCTGTTCCTGCTTCTCGAGCTGCAGGGCTTCGAGGCTGCCCTTGACGCTGGTGAGCTCGCCTTCGAGCTCGCCGATCTTTTCCGAGTTGCGCGCCGAGTTGTCCGACGCTTCCGCGCGGAGGCGATCGATCTCAGAGTCGCTGCGCGTGTGGTGGTCGACCGCCTCGCGAACCTCTTCCTGAAGGCGGCTGACGGTGGCTTCGCGTTCGAGGCGGGTCTTGTCCAGCGACTCGTTGAGGCCCTGCACCTGCTTCTCGTACTCGCCGTACTTGCCGTCGCGGCCGGCGATGGTGCCCGACAGCTCGGTGCGGGTGCCTTCGAGGTCCGACTTCAGGGCGAGGATCTGCAGGTCGCGCGCGGCGTTGGCTTCGGTGAGGTTCTTCTCTCGAACTTCGCTCTCGATCGTCGCGGTGCCGAAGTCCTTCTCGAGCACCGAATACTCTTTCTGATGCGCTTCGATCTCGGCGGCGCGGCGGTTCAGCTCTTCTTCTTTGTGCGAGATCTCGCGGCGGAGGACGTTGATGTCCTTTTCCTTCGCCGAGACGACTTCGATCACTTCCTTCTCGCCGATGAACTTCTGCAGCAGCAGGTCTTCGATCTGCCGGCCGTGATCGCGTTCCTTCTCGATCATCGAGGCCTGCGCGTCGTTGAGGCGGCGCGTCAGATCGTCGAGCTGCATCTTCGTGCCCTGAATCTCGACGTCCTTCTCGCTGACGCGATCTTCGACCGACAACAGCTCGCGCTCACGCACCGACCAGATCTCAGAGATGCGCGCGATCTGCGCTTCGCGAATCTTCAGCTCGTCGCGCAGCAGCTGCACCTTGCCTTCCGGGGTGCCCATCAGGTCGCGGCGGGCGCCCGTGGTGCGGCGGACTTCACGCGACTCGGCGAGGAGCTCAGCCTTGCGATCGGCGATCGAGGCAAAGGCGCGATCGAGGAAGGTGCGGTCTTCGTCGTTGAGGGCGCTGCGGCGCTCGCGCTTGGGCAGGCGGGGTGGCCCAGAAGCGGCGCGCTGAATCGGCGGGGGACCTGCAGGGGCGGAAGGCGCTTCGGCCTTCGGCGGCGCCTTGCCCGAGAGCGCGGCGTCGAGGGCGAGGTCTTCGTCATCGCCCAGGTTCGGCTCGGCGGCTGGCATCTCAGGCACTGTGGCGGACTCCGGGCTTCCAGGCGGCATGATGTGGGCGGTGAGCCGCATCAGCTCACCCATCTCGAAGGGAATCGGCAGGTAGCCGTGGGCGGCGTTGGCGCTGGTGCTGTGCTGCTGCAGCGCCTCGGGGGCCACGTCGCTGGAAAGCAAGATGACCGGCAGGTTCGCGCCGAACTTGCCTTTGCGAATCGTGCCGCAGAGCACGAAGCCGCTTTGATCGGGCAGCTCGGCGCGCAGGATGACGAGGTCTGGGCGGCGCTTTTCGAGCTCGCGCGAGGCGTCGGCGGCAGTGGCCGCGAGGGAACAGGAATAGCCGGCGTCGTGAAGCACGGAGGCCATGGTGAGAGCGAAATCGTTCTGGCTTTCGACAATGAGGACGCGTCGTTCCATGGGGGCGGCTTCAGCTTCCCACCGACTCCAGAGGCCGTAAACAGCCTTCGTTTCGCGCTTAGAGAATTAGTCGCGGCCTGGAAAATTCGTCGGCGGTGTGTGCCGATTGAACGCAGGCGCGTCGGGCGGGCAGTAGCCGTGAACGAGCTGCGCGAGCCACGGGTCGAGCTTCGAGGGCAGCGGGGTGTGGTTGCTCTCGATCGCGTCGAAGTCCTCGGCTTCCATCACGTCGCCGTCTTCCTCACCCGTGTCGGCCGACGCGTCAGGCATCACCTCGTCGTCGGCGATCTCTTCGATGTCGTCTTCGGTGGGCGAGGCCTTTGCAACCGGCATCGGTGGAGGGCGGGGGGCCGAAGGAACCGGAAGCGCACGCACGGAAGGCAGGCCGCTGGCGGCGGTCGCGCGGGTGATGGGCGGCAGGCCCTGCGTGAGCAGACCTGGCCTTCGAATCGGCGTCGGCTCGGGCGGAGGATCCTGCCGGCCAGGAAAATTGGGGGGCACGGGCGCGGCGCCGCGCGAAGGGGTCAGCCGGTTTTCGATGGGCGGAGGTGGTGGCTGAATCGGGGTGAGGTCCGGGATGCTGGGCCGCGAGGCGGTGCCTTTGCGAGGCACTGGCGTTCCGCGCGATGGGGTGTCGCGCCTGGCGACGGCGCGGGGCTTTGCAGCCGGGGGCGGTTCGGCGAGCGGCGTACCCATCACCACTGCGGGCTCGTGGAGCGGGTTGGCGCGCTCGGTGACGTCGTTGCGTGGCTCGTCTTTCGAGTCGTGAATCGGGGTGCCGAGAATCGGCGCCGCGTCCGCGTCACCCTGCGCGTTGGGGTCCGTCGCCGGGTCCGGCTTACCAGGCCGGGCGGGCGCCTTGACGGCGGCGCGGGTGATTTCTCCCACGGGCTCAGCGACCGGGGTGGCCGCGCCGCGGGGACGACCGGTGACTTCCGCGTAGAGGTCGAGCAGCTGGCCGCGGATCCACGAGGCGTCGACGTTCTCGGCGGCGACGCGGGCGGCCTTGCCCATCTCGACGCGGCGGTCGGGGTGCTGGGCGAGGAAGATCAGCTGTTCGGCGAGCTTCTTGAAATCGCCACAGGGGAAGAAGGCCCCGGCAGCTTCGGGCAGGAGCTCGCGGGTGATCGGCAGGTCGGCCGCGATCACCGGGCGGCCGCCGGCCAGGTACTCACCGAGCTTGGCCATCGGGCCGCCCTGGCTGCGGTTGCGCTCGTTGTCGTCCAGCGGCAGCGCACCGAGGTCGCAGGTGGCGACGATCTTGTGCAGATCATCGTGGCCGACGGGCGACTGGAACTCGACCTTGCCGGCGAGCTTGAGCTCGTTGACGAGATCGTTGAGGTGGGCCTGCCACTCGTTGTGCTTCGGGCCGACGATGGTGAGCCGCACGTCGACCTGGCGCACGGTGAGCTGCATCGCGCGGAGCAGGGTGGGCAGGCCCTGGTAGCCGAGCTGGCTGCCCAGGTAGAGGACCTTCATCGGCGATGCGTCAGGGCGGCCGAGGACGTCGGGCGTGTACAGCGAGAGCTCGACGGGGCTGCGGATGACGCGCACGTGCGACTCAGGCACCCCCTGCTCGAGGATGAAGCGGCGGGTGACTTCGGAGCCGGTGATGACGGCGTCCGAGTTCATCAGGCAGTACAGCTCCTGGCGGCGGATCTTCGAGAGGAAGCGGCGATCGCCCTCGGTGTGCGGGTGGGTGTAGCGCAGCTCCTGACTGGGAAAGGTCTGGGCGTCGTAGACCAGGCGGTAGTGGGGACCTTCGCGGCCTTCGCACAGCGCGTAGCCGCCGAAGGGGTCGAAGAAGTGAACGATCGCGTACTCCTCGCTTTCCAGCTGCCGACGGACGGCGCGATCGAACGCCTGGATGCGCGACTGCAGATCGCCCGAGCCGATCGGCACGCGCAGCAGGCGGGCGCCCTGGTAGCGCTCGATGTGCGAATGGTCGGGCGTCTTGTTCGAGAGGACGACGACCTGGAACTTGTCGCCGATGCCCTTAAGGTATTCGGTGACCCGCCGCGACAGCCCGCTGTGACCTGGCAGGACGTCAAAGCAACAGATCAGCAGTGACGGCGGCTGGTCGGACACGGTCAACGAGGTGCCAGAGATTACACGTTGACCGGGTCGTCAGGTTGGGTGTCAGTTGGCGCGGTGTCGATTCGCGACTCGAGCCTGAAGGAGCTGATCGCCCTGGCGCAGCTGCGCCTGGGGACGAAGGCGGGTGGGCTCAAGACCCGCCAACAGCTGATCGAAGCGCTCGAGGCCACCGAGAAGAGGAAGGCTCCGAAGGTGATGGTGGCCCTGTCGGCGCCCCTGCCCGAGGTGTTGAAGGTGATCGAGCGCGGGCTTCCGCCCGAGCCGATGATCTGGACGGGGGACGCGCCGCTGCCGCAGATCACCGCCGAGGTTCCGGTGAAAGTGCTGCCGACCGAACGCCTTGTCTGGTCGGCGCAGGTGATCGTGCGCCATTCGCCTGAGGTCCCCCTCCCAGAGGCGGCCCATCCCTCGACTGCTCTCGGGATGAACGGACTTTCGGCAGAGGCGGCCCATCCCTCGACTGCTCTCGGGATGAACGGACTTTCGGCAGAGGCGGCCCATCCCTCGACTGCTC